>Ga0209033_1000003_pt1 | contig 102848 bp, 88 predicted proteins | sample LauGreFa1BDMLBDN_2_FD_188218 | JGI IMG/M metagenome (GOLD analysis project Ga0209033, IMG submission 188218) | Freshwater lake microbial communities from Lake Michigan, USA - Fa13.BD.MLB.DN (SPAdes) (version 2) | ecosystem: Environmental > Aquatic > Freshwater > Lake | place: Lake Michigan, USA...
ACCACCGCCAGCGGTTTTTGCAAGAAGCAAGATCAGGCGCAGCAATTCCGCACGATAACATTGCAACTGTTTTTCAAGTTGGCATCGAAAACAATGTCCCTTATCTTGCAATGCAATTTCTACAGGGTGAATCGCTAGGTGAAAGGTTGCATAGGGAAGGAAAAATCCCTGTTGAAGAATCGCTCCGCATCATTCGGGAAGTTGCGTTGGGCATTGCAGCAGCCCATGAGACCGACTTAATTCACAGGGATATCAAACCCGACAACATCTGGCTCGAATCAGATGGCCAAGGCAGACCTTGGAAAAGGGTAAAACTTCTCGACTTCGGCTTGGCCACCTCGGTTAGTAATACGGAGGAAGGCAGCAATGAATCCGGCATGATCATGGGAACTCCCCATTACATGGCACCCGAGCAAGCCCGTGGATTGCCCCTCGATAATCGCTGCGATCTTTTCAGCATAGGCTGCGTTCTTTATCAAATGATAAGTGGTGAACTTGCGTTCAAAGGGGATAATGCCCTTAAGATCATGAATTCACTGGCATTGCACGAACCCAAACCACTCAATTTAATCGATACCTCGGTGCCGTACAGAGTTGCAGAACTTGTTCAAAAATTGATGGCAAAAAAGGCATCCGAACGCATTTCTTCGGCCAATGAGTTGATTAAAATAATTGATGAGATCGACAAATTAGACTCCCAAAGTTTGAATTTAAACGGTTCGGCATCGTTAACTTTGCCCACGCCAAACCTGCCCGGCCAGGGTTACCAAGCTAGCCTTACTCCATGGTATTTAAACTGGAAAACAGGACTGATTGTCTTAGTGGTCATCATCAACGTCGGCCTTCTCGCATTCAACTTCAGCAGTTTTGAATCTAATTCCAACTCGGTTGGGGGCCTCAAATTTGGCGAACCCATTAAAGTCGGTGTGCTTCAAAGCACCACAGGGTACATGCGAACCACCGGTAAAAATGTCAAAGATCTAACTATGATGGCCATAGCAGAATTAAACGATAGCGGAGGCCTTTTGGAATACTCCGATAAAGGTGCCCCTATTGCACGCCGTAGAATTATTGCCTATGAATCGGATGGGCAGTCCAACCCAGCTATTTTCGCAACGCAATCCGAAAAACTAATCACCCAAGATAAAGTTAAGGCCATCTTTGGTTGCTGGAATTCCACGGACCGAAAAGAATGCCTCAATATTTTCAATCAACATAACAACATCCTTTTTTACCCTACCTCCTACGAAGGGTTGGAACAAAATCTTAATGTGGTTTACCTGGGTGCTGCACCCAATCAGCAACTTGAGTTCACCTTTAACCACATGATAAACAATCTAGGCAAAAAAAAGCTGTTTCATGTTGGTGTCAACAGCGTTTATTCTAAGGTCGCTTCCGAAATTCTTTCCCAGCAACTTAAGGAAATTAAAGAGGAAGATAAAGCTATCAAAGCTGTTCTTGCAGGTGAAAAACTCCTAAATCAGGGTAATTTCAAATTCGATGATGTGATCAAAGCCATTGTCACAGCAAAACCCGACCTAATCATTAACACCCTTACAGGCGATGCCAATCGCGATTTCTTCCGCGCTCTTAGAGCTCAGGGAATTAAAGGTTCCACCATCCCAACTTTGTCTTTCCACATCAGTGCCGAAATCCTTCAAGAACTCGATGTTGAAAGTTGCACAGGCGATTTTGTAGGCTGGAATTATCTCCCTTCCATTGAAACCGAACAAAACAAGGTCTTCCTCGAAAAAGTTAAAGCGAAGCTCGGCAGCGATACCATCGTCAATGACAGTATGGAAGCAGGCTACTATGGTGTTTACTTATGGGCTCAAGCAGTACGAGAAGCAAAATCATTTGAACCAGAAAAAGTGCTTCAAGCAATTAAAGGCCGAACTTATGCAGCTCCTAGTGGGCCTGTTGAAATTGACAAAGACACTATGCATACCTATATGATTCCAAGATTCGGCAAAATCATAGGGCCGGGAAAATTCGAAATCATCCAAGGTAACGACGGTAAACCACTCAGGCCCATCCCCTACCCACGGTACCGATCTCAGGAAAGTTGGGACAAGTATCTAAGTAATCTTCATGCTTCGTGGGACAACAATTGGTTCGGTACCAACTAATCCTATTATTTGGTTAAAACATTTTTTTAGCAATTTGTAGAACCGGTAAAATTATCCCGATAATAGCCCTTTGCTTGAAATTTATCATTGTTTCATCGATTGAAAAAGTTATATTCAAAAGGCTTTCTGTCTTAATGTTACTTTAATTAAGGAACCTGAATGTGGGTCACAAGCAAACTGATAAACACCGCTTTGGCAAATCTTCCTATCACCAAATCGGCTTAGTCCGCGGACAATTTGGTAATGTCCCTTTTGCAGAATGGGTAAAATTCCTCCAAGAATCCGGCTTTGACGGCTGGGAAGAAGCAAGCTGGGAACTTGATCTCTCCCGTTGTTCCACCGATGCTGGCGCAGAAGCCTATGCGAAGGAAAGAGTCGATTTGGCCAAGAAACATAACTTGGAAATTTTTACCATTGCGTCACATCTTCAAGGCCAGGCCCTTGGTGATGAACCCTCTGCAAAAACCCTGCAATTTGTTGGCGGTGAAGCTGTCGAAGCTTATAAATCTTGGCGTGGTAAGGGCAACAACCCACCCCGCACTGATCCTTACTATGTTCCCCCCGAAGTTGCAAAATTAGTGCAGGATCAATCTCGCACCGATTTGATTAACATCGTTCGGTTGGCTCATTACCTCGGAAAATTGCAGAATAGAAAAGTTGCAGTTCCAGGATTCGTAGGGTCACCCGCTGGTTGCTGGAGCCATTGGTTCTTGTTCCCACCTCTTCCAAGTAGCATCGGGGGTTATAATATCCCTGATGTTCGCGACACCAGCTTGGAACTCTTGGTTGAAAGATTTGCACCAGTATTAGACGCTTGCAAGAAATACGGTGTTACTTTCGACCTCGAATGCCACCCAAGCGAACGCGCCATGGGTGACCTCGAATCCGCAAATGATTACCTCAAGGCCATGGATAAAGCCGGCTATCAAAGCGTGGTTGGATTTAACCTCGATGGATCGCACATGGAATGGCAGAATGTTTCAGTGATTCACTTCATCCGTGAATTTTCTGAACGAATCCATTGCGCTCATGTTAAAGGTGTTCAAGTGATGAAAGAACATTGCAGAGCAGGCAGACTTGGTGGGCATCGCCCCATGGGCCATTGGACTAATGGTTGGAATTTCGTCACCCCAGGAACTGACAGGGATGCAAATTCCCTTGAAGAAATTTTTGTGGAACTTAACCGGGTAGGTTATGATGGTGCTGTTAGCATCGAGTGGGAAGACAACGATGCAGAGCAACATGCAGGTGCAAAATCAGCACTTGCTAATTGCAGAAAAGCAGACCTGCCACCAAGCGGAATGCGACATGATGAAATGCTTAAAGCATAATGCATGCCTCAGCTTGAATAATGAACAGGCCCCGGGGACTATTATTCCGGGGCTTCTTTTTTAAGGTGTTATTACTATGATTTCTCTTTTTCTCTCCTCCGTTTTATCTATCAACGCAGATGCCAAAGATCAAACTCTGGCACACACCAAGCTTAAACCTTCCCGTGTCGAAAAAGATCTTTGCTTATATCGCTACCGAATCTACACCAGTTCGCCGCTATGCCAGGCCTTTAATGATCAAGGGTTGGCATATTTATATTCCTATGCATGGATGGAATCTGCACGCAGTTTTGAAACAGCTTTAAAGCATGATCCCGATTGCGTAATGGCCCATATTGGCCTGGCCAAGGCTTTGGAACGATGGGGTAAAAAGAGCGAGTCAACCAAAGTGATCAAAGACGCCAAGCGCCTAGAAGAAAAAGCTGCACCCAACGAAAAAGCTTTGCTTCAAGCTGCTTTAGTGGAATATGGATTGAACGAAAATCCCCCCGCTGCTGGTGAAGCCAGACAAAAAGCCGCTGCTGTTATCATCGACCAAGCACTTTCGCAATACGATGACGATCAAGAACTTTGGTTCGCTAGAGCGCAAATTGCCTGCAATTATTCCACCTTTGGTGGCAATGCAAGCTCCGCACCTTTTTACAAGGCACTTCTAAAAATCAACCCACTCCACCCTGGTGCCAACCACGAACTCATTCACTTTTACGAAGGTACACAACGCCCCGCACTCGGTTGGGCCCATGCAGAAGGTTTTTTAAATTCTTCGCCAGGCATCCATCATGCCAACCACATGCAAGCACACCTCGCCACCCGCTTAGGGAAATGGGACAAAACCAGTGATCGTTCCACAAAGGCAGTGCAACTTGAAACTGCTTACCACAAAGAAATGAATGTAAAACCTTCCGAAGATCACCAGTTCCAGCATCATGTGCAAACATTGCTGATCTCACTGACGCATGATGGCAGATTTAAAGAGGCAACAGCCTTAAACGATATTCGCCCTGATAAAACCAAAGCTTCCGTTGCATGGTTTAAGTTTCTACTAGCGAGCAAGGATTATTCAGCAGCAGATACAGAAGCGAAGAAATTCCTGAAGACTGAAAAGAACACAGCAGCATACCTCTTAGCGATTCTTTACCTCGCACAAAACGACCCTGAAGGCGCAATGCCCTGGGTCGAATCATTACAACAATCATGGAGCACAGGCAAGAAAGAAAAACTGCAGGAGTTTCGGGTTTGGGAAGTACAAGGGTTGTTGTTTGCAGCACAAGGACAGTACAAGTTGAGCGCACGCCTTCTGAAAAGAGCCATCGACAAATCCAAGTCTGATTATTCCCACCATGCATGGGGTAATGGTTCGATATTCATGGAAAAGCTAGGGCTTATCGCTCTCGCAAACAAAGATCTTGTTGAAGCGGAAGAAGCTTTTTTGGAAGCACTCGCACACGATCCAGGCAATGTGCATGCTGCTCTTGGATTACGCAGATTATGCGAAGTTACCGGCAGAAAAGAGGAAGCTAGCGATTATGCCAAACTCGCATCACACTGCTGGCGAAAAGCAGATCCAGGTTTATTAGAAAAAGAATGGGATATAATCAGAGCATCAATTTCTGAGAGCAGTATCCCTGCAGCTATGCGTTAAGATCTTTCTATATAGATAACAATAAAAAAGCCTTGGAAGTTAAACCTCCCAAGGCTTCTTTTATTGATTTAATAACGGTTATTACAAAGCCCAACCACGACTCACATAATCTGAAAGCATTAAACCGAGCATGATGGTCAAAAAGAACATCGATGCAAGAATAATAACCCAAGTCAATGAGCTACTGCTGTATCCATGCATAAAAATAACAACAACCAAAGCTGCCTTTACCCCTGCAATACCTAAGGCAATAGGGGTGCTCCACATGCCAAAGTTATGGAACCCGGCTAAGATTGTGACTATTGTCAAAAACATCAGCATACCGAATGTAGCTAAATACAACGATAGTGGCGCAGGTTGATGAGTTGAATGTTCTGTAGTAGCCATTAATACACCTTAAAAATTAATGCCCCATGTGGGCGCCAAGAAGATATAGCAACGGGAACAAAAAGATCCAGACTATATCAACGAAATGCCAGTAAAGACCAATGTTTTCAACAGGGGAATAATATTCCGGAGAATAAGCCCCTTGGTAGGCAAAGTAAGCAATAATACCAATAAGCACAAATCCTACCAACATGTGCAATGCATGGAGACTCGTCATGCAGAAATAAAGAAGGAAGAAAAGCCTAGCTTGCTGCGATTCTTGAATCCCTCGAACACCAAGGCTTGGGTCGTTATCTGCAAGGACATCATTTCTATTTGGTAATGAATGCTCTGCAGAACCTTTTTTATGAGCTTCTGTTTCCATATCCTTGGCCTTCTTAGCGTACTGCCAATGCCAATAATCTTTGCCGGACCAATCCTTGCCGGGCATCAAATGAATATGGTAATCATGCTTCCATTCAACATACTTAACACCGAGGAACATCAAACCAAATGCAATGGTTATAAGCAACCACCGGCCTGTCCATAGGGAGTTACCCGTTTGGGAACAGCGCACAGCAAGTGCCATAGTTAAGCTGCTAAGAATTAGAATCACAGTATTGGTAGCACCAAGAGTGATATCCAAATGATTGCTGGCTTCTTCAAACATGGCGGAATACTTATAACGATAAATCGTATAAGCAGCAAATAAGCCGCCAAAGAATAAAACTTCAGTCAACAGGAATGCCCACATACCGAGGGTATTGGCATCGTGCTGCTGTTCAAGCGTATCAAAGTGATGCGCCAAGTCTTTGTGATGATGCTGGCCGTGGTCTTGCACGGTTTCGTTAGTGGCTGACAACCGCGGCCTCCTTTCCATGATAATGATAGGGTTCTTCAGTAACTACAGGGGTCTGCTCAAAATTATGAGGCGAGGGTGGCGAAGTCGTGTTAGTCCAGTCCAAAGTGGAACCACCATAAGGATTGGAACTAGCCTTCTCGCCGAAGAAGAATGAGTAAGTCATGTAAAACAAAGGCATCGAATAGCCGATTGCAAGAATACTTGCCCCAGCAGTAGAAAACACATTCAAAACTTGAAACTCATCTGGGTATTCATAATACCTTCGTGGCATCCCAAGGTAACCAAGAATAAACTGGGGGAAGAAAGTAAAGTTGAAACCAATGAAAGTGATACCAGCACTAAGCTTGCCCCAAAATTCGGAATACATCTTACCGGTCATCTTAGGCCACCAGTAATGTATCCCCGCCATGTAACCCATGATTGCACCACCCACCATGATGTAGTGAAAGTGTGCAACAATAAAATAAGTATCATGCAAGTGAATATCAGTACCCAAGGTGGAAAGGAATAACCCAGTCAAGCCACCAATGGTAAATAAACCCAAGAAACCGAAGGCATAAATCATTGGGGTATCAAAACTGATGGAACCACCGTACATCGTTGCAAGCCAGGAGAAAACTTTAATACCAGAAGGTATTGCAACAGAGAAAGTAAGCAGCGAAAACACCATTGCTGCGTAGGGTGAAATCCCGGTGGTAAACATATGGTGAGCCCAAACGATGAAACCAAACACTGCAATTGCAATACTTGAAAAAGCAATGATATGGTACCCAAAAACATTCTTCCTGCTAAAAGTTGCAATCACTTCACTGGTTACACCAAGCGATGGAAGAATCATGATATAAACCGCAGGATGCGAGTAGAACCAGAAAAGATGTTGGAACAAAATCGGATCACCACCAAGGCGGGGATCAAAGATACCAACGCCAAGGGTTCTTTCTACACCCAATAATCCCAAAGTTACAGCAATAACTGGTGTACCAAGCAATTGAACAACACTGGTTGCATAAATGCTCCAGATGAACAAAGGCAGGCGAAACCAAGTTAGTCCGGGGCAACGCATGCGATGCACCGTAATGATAAAATTCAAACCAGTGAGGATTGAAGAAAAGCCTACAACAAACAACCCCACTGCCATCACAATCACATAAGAGTTGGAGTATGTCGAACTAAAGGGTGTATAGAAAGTCCAACCGGTATCAACACCACCCAAAAGCAATGCGGTTAGGGCTATTACACTACCTGCAAAGTAGAGGTAATAACTTAGAAGATTTAATCTTGGAAAAGCCACATCCTTGGCACCAATCATGAGTGGAACAAGAAAATTGCCCAGCACTGCAGGAATGGAAGGAATCAGGAAGAAAAACAACATGATGATACCGTGGGCGGTAAAAGCCTTGTTGTAGGTATCAGCAGTTAAAAAATCACCCTTTGGAGTCAGCAACTCCAACCGAATCGCTCCTGCCAACGCACCACCTAAAAGAAACATCAAGGTAATGGTGACAAGATAAAGCAACCCGATACGCTTGTGATCCAAGGTAAACAACCAGGATGTAATGCTATGATCATGATTGAGATAATTTGCATCATCGTGGCGACCAACAACATCGGGAAACTTTTCAAATGTTTTAGATTCAAGACTTACTGTGGCCATGATTAATTTACCTCCTTATTAGGAACTTTATTTTGTATGGTTGCAGGAGTTGGGGTCTCTTCGGTTCTCGGCGGGGTCTGCCCCTGATTAAGCGATTTTATGTAGGCAATTACTTGCAACAATTCTTCTTCGGTCACCAAACCCTGATAGGTTGGCATAATGGATTCCCAACCCGCAGCAACTTTGGCGTTAGGATAAAGGATCGATTCACGAATATAAGAATCATCTGCAAATACTTTGGTACCCTCTTTTATTTTTACGCCATCAATGTGAGAAATAGGAATGTGCTTACGATAAATACCTTCCAAGTTCGGGGCCTTGGCTTCAGCATTTCCAGTATGGCAGGTAACGCATTGCAATTTTGTATATAGCTTCCTACCTTGCAAAGCCTGACCACTTTCGGCGCCTTCAGATAACCATTTCTGATAATCAGCTTCTTCCATCACGATTACTTTGCCGATCATTCGGGAATGTTCGGTTCCACAATACTCAGAACAGAAAAGCTGGTAAGTCCCCGCTTTGGTAGCTTGGAACCAAAGGCTACTGTATCGGCCAGGCACAACATCTTGCTTTACACGAAAAGCTGGAATCGAAAAGCAGTGAATAACATCTTCAGAAGTCAGGGTAACTTTAACAGGCCTGCCAATGGGAACATGCAAAGCATTAATTTCGCGCTGACCTTCGGGATGCTGGATTTTCCACATCCACTGCCTGCCAACTGCATATAGTTCCATGGCATCGGCTGGAGGGATAACGATATTCGAATAAACTTTCACACCCCAAGAAAACATAACCAAGCAAATACCCACAGGAATAAGAGTCCAGCCAATTTCGAGTGGTATGCAACCAAACCAAGGTGCGGGAATATAGCTTTCCGATTTTCTTCGAAAAGCAATTGCAAAACCTAGGGTTAGAGCCCCCACCAATGCGGTGATGACCACCGTTACAACAACAATGAAAAGCATCAACATATCGACTTCCGGAGCCACGGTTGATGCCTGATCAGGTAGCCACTTAAACTCTTCAAACATGAAGATCACGCCTGCCTTTCATGAGATGAACCAACAACATTAGTTTGGCCATCCACTGCAGAAACCTCTGCATTTTTAATTATAACATGGGCTTTATTAGAGCCTCGAAACAAACCTACCAACGGAGACCAAAACCAGAAAAAGCAAATACTAAAAATGGTTGCCAAAGCACCAGCCTGTACCAATCGAATAACAAGCAATGTATATTGACCGCTATGTGGATCGTAGGCATAACAAAGCAATTTAATCTGATCCGCAAGAGACCCAATATTATTCTTGGAAGATTCAACAAGCGAAAGTTCCAAATCTGTTGGCATATAACGAATTCCCATCAAATAACGAGAAACAATTCCTTCAGGAGTAAGAATCATAACCCCAGTTGCATGCAAATATTCAGATCGTTTTTCATCATAAATATAACGGTACCCAACACTATCCATAACCTGCTTGATGTTTGATTCTGATCCCGTCAGAAAATGCCAGCCACCAACTGAACGCCGTCTTCCCAATGCTGAGAGCATAGATTCTTTTTTATTCTTTGCATGTTCAGCATTTTCAGTCGGGTCCATACTTAACACCACAACTTCAAAATGATCCGAAGGCCTGAACTTTGCATCAATTCTCTTGAGACCGTCAAACATACCATCTAGAACCCGGTTACAAATTAGCCTGCAACGATAATAAGCAGGTACAAAAATAACGGGTTTACCATCTGTAAAGAAATCTCCAAGCTTCACAGTTTTGCCAGACTCATCTAAGAATTCCAACTGTAATGGAACTTGGCTACCCAACTTTTGATCGATACCAATTTTATCTTGGATATCTTTGGGTAACCCAATCTTTGCATCAATATCGCCTGGCCCACGAGCACTACCACGCAATCCAGATGAACCATCTGCAAATGCAGTTGGCAAGCCAATGGCTAAAACCAAACAAAAGCTAGCAAAACCATTCCTCACTTGGCGTTTCCTTCTGGCCTTCTGCCAGCACTGGAATCACTTGGGACAAAATCGTTTTTATCTTTAGCAGAGATATTATTCTTGGAATGAAACTCTTTGTTCTGTTCCATGTACTTTTTGGCAAAGCTCTTGATACCTGCATCGATATTGCGATCTTTCAACTCTTTTTCACCAGTCGCCTTGGTAACATTCACATAGGTGGGCCAACCGGAAATACCACTCATCATCGGACGCAAAGGATCAATACCTTCCAACCGGGATACGATGATTTTCGATTTATCGCCTTTGGCAATCGCTGCATCGCTTGAAGCCTTGTTTGTACCTTGTTTGTATAAATTTACATCGGCTTCAGCATAGGCAGGGCCAGGATGCGCAGGCCTGAAATACCCGGTAGTAAAAATCCTATTATCTTGACGTTTTGCAAAAGTTAGTTCAATCTGCTCCTTAGCTTCTTTAAACACAGGGTCTTTTGCGAGAATTTCTTCGCGTTCTTTTTTCTCTGCTTCATTCTTAGGATTGATTAACCCCATTTTTTTATTTCGATCCAAACAATCAACTTCCGCTTCCTTGATAATTGCAGCCATTAAGTTTGCTTGGTTATCGGTAATTTCTTTAGCTACTAATGGATACTCAGAAACTTTTCTAGCGTTTTCGAAAGCGACCAAAAACTCAAACAGATGCAATCCAATGAAAAAGCCCAACATCACCAATAACCCTAAGATTACACCAACGACCACGATAATCTTAAAATTAACATCCGTATGTTCAACATTAGCTTTAATCTGACCTTTAGCTTCCATGATAAAACCACCCTTCAAATATCTCACTAAATTATAAGCCTACACACCATGAACCGGTTCCTTAAGCGCTCGTGGATCACGAGCTGCAATAGGCGGATAAAGGTTCCACTGGTAAATGAAAAACGAAAGCCATAATCCACCAATACCAAGCAAACTGGTAACCTGACTAACAGGTAAGTGAAAATGCTTAGGGCTGAAACTAGGCCCTAGAAGATACAGATAATCCGCAAACCGCATAAGCAGCATGAAGCAAGCAGCAATTAAAAGGCTACTGCGAACACGCTTGGTTTCGCGTCGTAAAAGAAACAAAAATGGCAGAGCAAAATGGCCTATTGCAAGAATGATAGTCACAATCTGCCAGCCACCCGAAATACGATTTACATAATAAGGAACTTCTTCTTTTAAGTTTGCACACCAGATAAGCAAAAACTGGGAGAAAGTAAGGTAAGTCCAGAAAATAATAAAACCGAGAAGGAAGCTACCAAAGTCTCGCAGATAATTTTTGGTCAAATACTTTTCAAGATCGCCGCCCTGATAAAGCAAAATCATTGCAACGATGTGAAAAATCAATGCACTTAGAATACAACCAAAAGCAAATAATACGGGGTACATTGAAGAATACCAATGCACATCAACAGACATTGCCCAATCGACGGAAGTTAAACCAACAGTAACTGCAAAAACAACAAGGCCTGGTCCACTAAGGGCTTTAAACCACCAACCAATAGATTCATCACCAGTCTCATCTTCTTTCTTAGAAAAATAAGAGAGCGAATAAGCCAAACCTACCCAAATGGAGAAAAATATAGCCTGTCGAATCAGAAAGAAAGGTACATTCAAGTAACCTGATTTTAGCTCAATGATTCGATCCTTTAAAGCATCTGGTCGTGCCCATTGATAAAGTTCAGGCAAGCCGAAAAGCAATGGAATAAAAAGTACCGCAAGTAATAAAAGCGTTCTACTACCAGCTTCAAGTAATCTGCGGATTGAAAATCCCCACGCCCCGCCTGCAACATGCTGAATCATTAAAAGAGCTAAGCTACCAGCACCAATTGCAAAAAAGTAAATGTAAGCAATCAGATAAGATGAAAAGAATTCTCTCCTTTCAAACCCAAGCATAACGGCAGAAACCCCAAGACCCAAAACACCAATAATAAAAGATAGCTTTTGCACAAGTGCCATGTTGGTTCTTACATGATCAGAAATAGTAGCCATTACTTGGCCTCCTTTTGGGCCACAGCCTGGCCAGCCGACTTTCCAAATGTTTCCTGCAATGCCCGGATATAAGCAATAATTGCCCATCGATCCTTGGGAGTAATCTGCGCAGAATAACTTCCCATCCCGCCGTATCCATGTGTAATTACCTGGAAATAATAACCTGCTGGGGCTTCATGCAAAGGCACGGTAGCACCGGTTAAATATTTCAATCCCCGAGAATGATCAACAAAGAAGCTGGGCGGTGGAAGGTAACCACGCTGAACGATCATGCCATTACCCGCACCAGTAACACCATGGCACACCGAACAATAAATATTGAATCTTTCCTTGCCACGAAGAATCAGTTCTTCTGTAACTTCCATGGGGAAAGTTTCGTAATAAGGAGATTTGGCTTGAACGATGGTCATCGGTTCTTTGGAAGGATTAAGATCTTTCCAAGCAGCAGAGGTTCCACCCTCTTGAAGACCAGAATATAAATGTTCATTTTCCTGAAGCATGCCGCGCGCTACAGTGCCTTCTTCATAAGGCCGGTTACCCCTGCCATCCGTGAAGAATTGGAAAGGAACGTGCATTTTAATTTTTGGTTGTTCAGCCATCTGCTGATAAAAACCCCAACCGATATCCTGCTTCTGGCAACCCAAGCTTCCCGCAGCAATAAAAGTTGCAAGCGAAAGATTTATAATGCGGGAAGAGCCAATAAGGTATTGTGAGATTAATTTAAACATTATTCTGGGACCTCCGAAACTTCATACGGTTGCAACCCTTCAAGGAATTGCTTGGTTCCCTGCAGATCAAATTTTGAATCTTTCGCTTCGATGCACAAGAAAAACCTGTCTGTGGTTACCCTCGAAAATCTTGGAACATTGAAAAGGGGATGGTAAAGCCTTGGGTACCCATTCAGTAACAACATGCCAAAAACCGAGGTGATGGAAGCAAACAAAACCGTGAGTTCAAACTCAGGGGGAATGAATGCGGGCCATGAATTCAATGGCCTTCCACCAATATTCAACGGGTAGTAAAACCAGTCGGGCAAGAAAGGGGTGATGAATGAGGGTGCGCCACCAGAGGTAAAGGTGGTCAGCGTGAAGGCTGTAAGAAATCCTGTCAACCCACCAAAAAACGCCAGTGTCGGCAACATGGTACGCTTGAAACCAACGGCTTCATGCAGATCCATCACTGGAAAAGGGCTGTAGGCTTCCATTGCTGTGTAGCCTGCTTCTCGAGCTTGGTTGGCTGCATCCACAATTTGGGTTGGAGTTACAAACTCTGCAACCAGACCATAAATCTTGACCTTAGGAGCGTCCATTAATGGCTTCCTCCATGTGCGGAATCTGAATGATCATGCGAATCCTTGTGCGAATGCACATGCGATTCTGGGAGCAAATGCTTCATTTCTGCGATAGAAATCATTGGCAGAACCCTGCAGAAAAGGAACAACAAACTTAGGAATAACCCAAAGGTTCCGATGTAGGTGCTGATATCCCAGAAGGTCGGGCTGTATTGACCCCATGAAGAAGGCAGGAAGTCTCTCTGCAAACTCATAAGGATTACAAATCGTTCAAGCCACATACCAACATTAACAATCAATGAAATAATAAAGAGCGCAGCTTCACTGGATCTTATTTTCTGGAACCATAATATTTGTGGCACCAAACCATTACAGAAAATCAGAGCAAAGTAGAAATAGCCATATGGCCCGAATACACGATTCTTCATCATAAGGTCGCGTTCGAATTCATTAGCACTGTAATAAGCCATGAATGCTTCAACCCCATACCCGTAAAACACCATTAAGCCGGTTGCAAGCATAACTTTCGCCATGTTGTCCAAGTGTTTATCAGTGATGAAATCTTTCATGCCATAGAAGTGCCTAATGGGGACTGCAAGGTTGATAACCATTGCAAAGCCTGAGTAAACCGCACCCGCAACGAAGTAAGGAGGGAAAATTGTAGCATGCCAACCTGGCAAGTTAGCCACTGCGAAGTCAAAGCTAATGATAGTATGAACGGAAAGCACCAGCGGGGTGCTCAAGCCTGCAAGCATAAGGTAAGCGGTTTCATAACGATGCCAGTGCATCGAACCACCACGCCATCCTAAAGATAAAACACCATAAATCATGCGGAGAAGTTGATTAGGTGCACGATCTCTAACGGATGCAAAGTCGGGAACCAAACCAATGTACCAATACATAAGAGAGACCGAAAAATAAGTGGAAACAGCAAACACATCCCACTCAAGAGGACTGCGAAACTGAGGCCAAAGTTGCATCGTATTCGGATAAGGAAGCAGCCAGTATGCAAACCAAGGCCTACCCATGTGAGCCAAGGGATAAAGGCCTGCACAAGCTACAGCAAAAAGAGTCATAGCTTCTGCAAAACGATTGATTGATGTTCGCCAAGTTTGATTAAAGAGTAGCAAGATCGCAGAAATCAGGGTTCCAGCATGACCGATACCAATCCACCAAACAAAGTTAACAATATCAAAGCCCCAGCCTACAGGGATGTTAACACCCCAGATGCCGATGCCTTCGTAAATAAGATAAGTGACTGAAACAAGTAAGACTTGAAGAATCATGAAAGCGATTGCAAAACCAACAATCCACCCTTTTGGGGTAGCTGCAAAGATGACCCCGGTGATCTTTTCGGTCATGGAGTCAAACGAGTGATGGCCACCAACCATTGGAGGTTGTGGGTCTGGTCGAAGGTCTGGACCTTTTGGAAAAACTTCAGTTGCCATGGCTTATCCGTGTCCCTTTCCAGTGGTTTCCAACTTAGGGTTGGGATTACGCACTTCCGCCAAATAGGTGGTGCGCGGTCTGGTATTTAGCTCTTCCAAGATACTGTAATTCATATTGGCAACCTTCTTTTGCAATTTTGCTATCTTGCTGTTTGGGTCAACCAGATCACCAAAGACAATCGCACCTGCAGGGCAGGCAGCCTGACATGCAGTTACAATTTCGCCATCTTGAATCTGGCAATCCTTAGACCGATCAAGAGCACGATTTTCGCGTTCAGCTTTAAGCTTACCTCGTTTTTCGGCTTCGATTTCTGCAGCACGAATACGCTGTACACAGTAAGTACACTTTTCCATCACACCACGGCTTCGAACCGTAACATCAGGGTTGTTTACCATTTTCATAGAAACAGAAGCGTAATCGGTGTATTGCAAGAAGTTAAATCTGCGCACCTTATAGGGGCAGTTGTTCGAGCAATAGCGAGTTCCAACGCAACGATTGTAAACCATATCGTTTAGGCCATCGTAGCTATGAACAGTCGCAGCCACGGGGCAAACCTGTTCGCAAGGTGCGTTTTCGCACTGCTGACATGGAATGGGCTGATAATGCGCTTTTAGTGAATTGGCTTTGAGTGGATTTCCTTCGAAGTATCGATCGATGCGAATCCAATGCATCTCACGACCTCGGGTCACTTCCATCTTGCCAACCACTGGGATATTATTTTCAGCTTGACAAGCCACTACGCAAGCGGTGCAACCCGTGCAAGTGGTCAGGTTGATTATCATGCCCCATTTGTGTTGTTTGTAAGCATATTTTTCCGAGACGACCTCGGGCAGCAAACTCAAGGGAGTTTTGCCATGCTCTTCGTGCTTGTGTTCTTCATGCTTGTGTTCGCCTGGCTTGTGATCATGCCCTGCGTGTTCATCATGCTCTGCGCCTTCAGAACCCATGGCTTCAACCCATTTTGGGTTTTCCTTGGTACCTGCAACAGTACCAGAACGAACCAAATGGCGGCCTTCCATGTAGTGATGGCTTTGGGTACACGCCAGTACATGCTGCTTACCGGTTGTCACAGCTTTTAGGCCAAGTGCATTCCAAGGTTCGGAAGAAGTACGCAGCTTGTAAACATCGGCACCAACATCGCGGGTACCAACTTTACCTGCACGCTCTCTACCATAGCCTAACTGAACATTAACAGTATTATCAGGGTGACCAGGAACAACCCAAACGGGAAGAACCAAGTCTCGACCTTGAATACTAAGCTTAATGGTATCGACATAAGCCCGACCATGCTCGCCGCCTGTGTATCCATAGGAACTTGCAGGCGATCGATAAACGCCATCTTCCAGCTCGGGGCGTTTTTCAGTGTTCAACGACACACCCAAATCAAGGGCTGTCTTGTAACTCATGATCGCAGCATTATCCCAAGTTATCTTGGTGGTAGACTTAGGCATTTCGAGGAGCCAGCCGTTGTTGGCAAAGCGACCATCGAAAACAGATTCATCAGGCCTGAAAGTGATTTCAAGATTATCCTTGGAACCCTCTTTCCATTCTGAAGAAGCCTCGAACTTCTTGATAGCAGCAGTAACTGCTTCAACTTGCAGCTTAACAACTTTAGTTAAAGCCCTAGTGCCTTCGATCAAGCCATCATGAAGCGACCTTCGGAAAAACTTTTCGAAAGGAACAGTGCTTCTGAGTGCAGTCTGGGCAGGCGACTCGTACCAATTCTTCCAGAAATCTTTTACAATCGCAGATGCATCGCGATTAGGCTTGGATGAAAGCCCACCAAGCAACTCTTGGAAGTTATGCCCGAAGTACAACGGCGCAATCAAAGGCTGAATAACTGTAGCGGTGCCATCAAATGCACGCACATCGCCCCAAGATTCAAGGAAGTGAGAATCTGGTATATGCCAATGACAAAGGCGCGAGGTTTCATCATGGAAAAGGCCCATGCGATATCGCTGCGGAACTTTTTCGAACGCTGCCTTAAAGCCAAGATCAGCACCCGCTGTATAAACAGGGTTGGCGTTCAAAATGAACAAGGCCTTAACCTTGCCAGAGTTCATATCGTCGACCAAGCCACGCAAGGACTTTGATCTTTCGCCTGCTCTTACATGCACTGGATCAATGTAGGAAACTGTTTTACCAATGTTTCCAAGCTTATCGTTGATCGCAGCAACAATTATATGAACAGATTCAGGTTGCTCTTCACCAACAATCACAAGGGTTGTGCCCTTGCCTCGTGTAGAGAGATCATCTGCAACCACTTCAGCCCATAAATGAGCTTCTGCAGAAAGACCTTTAGGCTTGGCAACGCCTTCGATCTTCAAATGGAATGCAACGAGGAACGCCATCCTTTCGATTTCCATGGCACGCAGAGCAAGCCTATGATCCGCTTTAACACCCGTATTAGTAAGAGTGCTTTCAGCGACATAAAGGCGAGTCATACTATCGAGTTTTTCCAAATCCCTGCGGGAGGAAAACTCGCGTGTGTAGCGAAGATGCGCTGGGCCACGACCCAAAAGATCTGCATCAAAAGACAGAATAACATCTGCAGATTTAATCTGGTAAATATGCTGCAAAGGAGACCCGAAGGCCTTCGCCAAACCAGTAATGCCGTTATCTGAAGCAGCGGGTTCATGCTGAACCCAAGTAATTTCAGGGTAATCCTTGAGTAACTCATTTTCTAATTGATGAACAAGCGAAGGCGAAGTGATGGTCTCTGTCAAAAGATAAAAACCATTACCCTTAGGCAACTTCGTAAGTTCAGCCTTAATGTTAGCAACAAGGTCATCCCAAGACTTGGGCTTCCCCAAATACGTAAGACCAGCTTCGCGGTCTGGATCGTAAAGACCTAGGACCGAGGCTTGCGCAAATACATCGGTTGCACCTAAGCTTGAAGGGTGATCAATATTACCTTCGATTTTAGTGGGACGCCCCTGATTGCTTTCAGCAAGCAATCCTATGCCATAGCCTGCCAAAGGCATCGCAGTGGCAAAGAACATTGACCTACCGGGTATTACACCATCGGGGTCTTTGATGTTGGGAACGATTTTTCCACCCGGTGGCCTGCAACCACTTAAACCCGCAAGGGCAAGTGATGCGCTCATAAGGGTGAGGAAACGCCGCCTGGTTACAGGATCGGTCCATTCGGAAGCTTGTCGGGGAAACTCACGCTGGATCATTTCTTGGAAGCCTTCGCCTTGAGCGAGTTCATCCAAGCTACGCCAGTATTGTTTACCTTCTGAGCTCTCGAGCTTATTTAAGACAGACTCGAGGTCCATGGTTGGTTTTTCTTTCATGTTCATCGATGACATGTTGAGCACTCGATGAGACTACGGATATCATATTTCTTCCTAAGTTCTGCTCCAAGCGTGGCTTGCGTGTGAGGCGAACCATCTGCCTGATTCAAATCCTTAGGCTGGAAACCCATGTTAAACACTTGATCGCGCGGCCTAAGATGCCTCTCAGGTGCACGATGACATTCCAGACACCACTCCATCAGAAGGGTGCCATTTTGATACACCGCCTGCATTTGGTCAACCCGCCCATGGCACGAAACGCAACCAATTCCTTTGGTCACATGAATACTATGGTCGAAGTAAACGAAGTCAGATAAACGGTGAATTTTGTTCCACTCTAAAGATTTGCCACTGCGATAACTTTCTCGAACAGGTTCAAGCATCTTAGAACCGACCCAAATCTGGGAATGACAATTCATGCAAGTCTTGGTTGGGGGGATATTTGCATACCCTGATTCTTCGACCGAAGTATGACAATATCTGCAATCAATACCCAAACCACTCACATGATGTGCATGGCTAAATTGAATGGGTTGTGACAAAGCAATTTGTGTATGTGTGGCATATGGAGTGCGAGCGAAAACCATGGCAGCAACACCTAGGGTTGAAGCGCCTAGTACCACGCCACCTATCACAATCCATGTCAGTACATTTGCGTAACGGGGAAAAACCTGAGCCATCTTATCCTCTCAGAAATCGCTTAAATTTCGTAATGAACAAATCTTGACTCTGCAAAACTTAATGCTCTCGGAATATTTTAGCAAACTAAAAATCAAATTCTATACCTAAGCATTTAACCTATTCAATTTAAATAATAACAACAATGCATCAATTCAATGAATTTGTTTACCAGCAATTTCTAAGCCAATAATTAAGTGATTTTAAAGACTCTAACAACAATCCCGCATGAGCGGTTAAAAGATTCACAGGAAATACTTCAAAGCAATCTTCACTCGCAACAAAAGATTCCCATCCTCAAGAAACCATTCTTCAAAATTTCTTACAACTAGGATTGTGCGTTTTGAAATTCGCTTAAAGCTTGCTGGAAATCTTCCGGAGTGTTTAAATTCTTGAGCGAGAAAAGTTCGGAATCAAACTGCTTTAACTGCGCCTCCTCAATTATTTTCCCGTTCACTTTCTCCAACAAAAAAAAGGGTCTTAGCTTCTTTTCCCCTAATAATTGCTGCACATCAGGCAAAACATCTACCCGATAAACCGAGGCAAGCGGATGAAAATAACCCTCGGTTCTGGGAATACACATCCTGCTTTCACCCAAAGCTTCGGTCATCCCGAGAATAAATTCTTTTTTCAAAAAAGGCACATCGCAAGAGGAAAGAAAAACCGCATCGCATCTCTTTTTTAAAGCTTCTAGCCCAGCTGCAAGCCCCTCTAACGGGCCCTGCCCATCATTTTTATCCCTGCAGATCATCACCTTTGATTCTAAGTTTGGCAGCCCCTGGCCTTTTGCAGCCACAACAACTAAAGGATCGAGCACTTCCCCCATGATCCGAACAATCCGCTGCAACAAGGTTTCAGTGCCAAACTGTAAATCGGCCTTGGATGTCCCCATTCTGCTGCTTTTTCCACCACAAAGTATTATCCCACCATATCGCATCAAAAGTTACTCTTTAATAGTTTGGAAATCACTGTTTACTACAGATCTCTTCAAGCCCTAAACGCCTTAATTCTTGGATGCCAATATCCCCAACTTCATCCCAATTCCTAGCCTCATAATAGGCTGCTATCCTTTGCTGAAGAGCTAATTTAGAAAGCCTATTCTGACCGCCCGATTGGGTCTCCAATGCTTCCGTAAAAAATCTCTCGGGAAGCGTATCCTCCCCAATGCTCCAACCTTCCCGAATATTAAAAAGCTTTTTAACCGCAACAACCCGTTCAGCTGCCAGCCTTAATTCTACTTCATCCATATCCCATCCCGTCACCAAAGATAAAAGCTCTGCACTCTCTGCAAAAAGGTTGCTAAATACACCCCGCAAAAACTTGCAAAGAATCAGAGAATCGATCAATGCACTGCGATTCTCAGACTCCACCGCAGAACGGGCAATTGCAGTATTATCAAGCAACTCGCCAGAGGGTGGCGAAAAATCAGCCTCATAAGCCCCCGAGCGATTGTGATCCGCTCCCCGTGATGCTACCGCAAGGCCCAAAGCCATCGTTTGCAATCCACGCGGTTCATAACCCGGAATTTCAAGCCCTTTTACTTGAGGCGCAAACGCAATCGATCCCTGACCAATTAAAAGTGCAGCCTGCCTACTTCCCAAGCTTAAAATCTTTCCCAGACCTTCTCTTGTCGCAATTAATCCTATCGCTTTTTTAACCGCTTCTATCGAACCAAATTGCAACCAGGCTTCTGCAAGCAATCCCTTCTCCACGCATTCCATTGCAAAGGCGATCGTCCCTCCCGTGGAAATAGTATCCAACCCGAATTCATCACAAAGCCCAACAGCTTCTGCAATATCCTCCGCGCTTTCAATGCCACAAAGCGAACCCAACGCAAACATACTTTCGTATTCGATTCGAACTTTTCCAAGCTTGCTTTCATAAATATGTTCGCAACCAATGGTGCAGGCAGCACACGAATGCCTTGTGACTTTTGCAGCTTTGTCCACTTCTTGAAAATCTTGCATCTTAATGGCTGCAAAGTGCCCTTCCTGAAAATTACGAGTGGGCAAAACCGAGAGTCTGTTAAATACTAAAAGGTTTGAAACCGTTCCAAGCTCGCGGTATTTAGCGGTTGCAGGGCCAAAGCTTTTTGCAGATAGCTCACGCGCTTTTTCCACTAACTTTGCAGGAAACGCAACAGGCATCCTTGTATTTCCCTTAACTGCAATCGCCTTGATATTTTTAGAGCCCAAAACTGCACCCAAGCCACCCCTGCCCGCATGCCTTCGCTCATGGCTTAAGTTTGCAAACAGCACTTGGTTTTCCCCAGCGAGGCCGATTGCTGCGATCTGAAACCCGGCCGCCAACCGGGTATGCAATTTTTCAGAGGTCGCCAGTGCGCTTAATCCCTGCAAATCATCCGCATTTTGCAAAGTTACTTTGCCTTCTTCGATTATCACAATACGCTTGGTTGCGCTTTTTCCAGTAATAACAATTGCATCAAAACCCGTCTTTTTCGCTTCTATTGCAAAATGAGAAGAAGATAGCGCATCACTTATCCTGTTAGTCAAAGGCGACTTTGCCAGCACTGCAAACTTTGCTGAAGTTGTTAGGGGCGTACCCACCAAAGGGCTGAAACAAAAAATCAAAGGTGCCTCGGGTGCCAGGCTATTCATTCCCTTTTTCGATTCGCGGAATAGAATCCACGCACCCAATCCAACTCCGCCAATGAATTTGCGTGAAACTTCAACTGGAATGGGTACCTCGGAAGACGCCCCTGTTTCCACATCGATTTTCAAATATTTTTGATGGTACCCGAACATTTTTTCCTTAATATCTAAGATCTGGGATCCTAACATTTTGATCAAAACTGACGATTCTAAGGGGAAAAACAAAGGAATTACTTATATTAACCTTATGAATGAATCAAAAAAGCTGATTTATCCTAGCCTTCTGTAGTCACCATACTCTTTTTCTTATAATATAACTTTCTAATTTCATTTTGATGGAGCATACGATGTACGCTGTTTTTGAAGATGGTTCTAGACAATATATGGTATCCGAAGGTGATGTAGTCAACATCGACCTGCGCCTCGAGCCTATTGGTAATATGCTTGAAATCACCAGTGTTTTGCTGATTTCCAACGGTGCCGATCTTAAAATCGGGCAACCTTTGGTTACCGGCGCAAAGATTACTGTTGAAATTGTGGGCGAAGCTGACGAAAAAGTTCGCATCCAAAAATTCCGCAGACGCAAGAACTACCGCAGGCTTAAAGGCCATCGCCAACACTACACCTGTGTTAAAGTTAAAACTATCTCAGCATAGTAACCTTCTGCGATTTAAAGACTTATGTAAAAGCCCTTCGTAATTAACGAGGGGCTTTTGCTATTTCTCCTCTTGTTTCAATTTCCCATTTGGAAGTAAAACATAGTATCCAAACTTCAAGATTATCTTGAATGGTTGTGGTTTGTCATGGAGTGACTAAATTATGTTTTCTTTGCGCTCGGTTCCTGTCTTAATCTGTTTCGTTTTCTTTTCCAGCAACCTTTCTGTCGCTCAAATTCCAACCCCGCTGGGCCAAGCGGTAATTCCGGTTTCTGTAAAATCAGGCGATAACCCAGACAAAAAAATCCAGCTCCTTGATGATAGTAAGTTCACTCCCCTGCAAAAACAATTCTTCCACTCCGGAAAAAGTGGCGCTGAATGGCTCTACCGCATGAACACCGTCAAAGGCCGATTCATTAATGGCATCAGGCCTTCTCTTAAAGTAGAAATGGAAAATGAAAGCTTTATTCATCAGGCAGGCGCAGCCTTAGCATTAGCCCGTGCAGGCCGTGTTTATAAGGATGAACGCTTTTCCGCACGCTCTAGCCAAGCTATTTTACTTTTGCTCGAAGATACTATCACCGACCCAAAAAATCCCGCCTCACGATATACCGTTTTACCCCACCAAATCCTTGATAGGCAACTTTCTGCAGGCTTCTTACTCCTGGCAATCCACGAGCTTACCAATCCAAAAGCTGATCTCCTTGATGCAGGTGAACAACTCGCTAACTTCCTTCGTTCAACCCTTGCAGACACCACAACCATCGATAAAGAAATCGCAGTCGAAGAACTCGATGGCAAAGGCTGCGAATCTGCAGTCGCAATTGCTGCAATCTTGAAAAGTAATCAACTTCGCCCTGCTCCCTGGAAAACAGATGTGTCTAAAAAAGCCATCATCGCTCGTTGGAATGCTTGGAAGAACCAAAAAGAAACTGCTCCCTACCCTTGGCGCATTCTAGCATTGCACGAAGCTTTCAAAACCTCCTCCGAAAAACCCTATGCAGAACTTGCTTTCGAACTTGCGGACAGACTTTCCGCAATGCAATACGATCAGATTGATCCCCGCAAGCCAGCATGGTATGGCGGCATGAAAACACTTTCTGCACAAGGTGTCGAATTGATGCCAGGCGTTATGTCTTGCATCCTTGCAGAATCCTTTGCTGTTGCCTGCCTCACCGCACAATTATCGGCAGATAGCGCTAGGCATGACAAATACATGCAACGATTGGCGCAAGCGTTACAATTTAGCCAAACCATCCAATACACTGAATCTAATGCAATTCATTTTGCAGAATGGTTTAGGCCAAGAGTTCTTGGCGGATTTCATAATTCTCCCCAAGATGGCGACCTAAGGCTCGATTACACCAGCCATTGTGTTGCCGCCTATGCCTTATATCTTCAAGTCTGCTCCATAGGCTCATAATTATAATTGGCCAATGCTCTGCTTTTTAGGTATACTGCAAGGGTTAAGGCCTTCGGGTTCATCTCATTGCCTTGTGGCAATACCGGGCCTATTTCATGGTTTTTTTCATGAGCGAAGAACGAGCGCCTAGCCAAAGACCTAGATGTCGCAGCCTTATGGGCGTGCAAATTCTTTCCACAGGCAGCTATGTCCCCGATCAAGTTATTACCAACGCCGCACTCGAAGAACAATTTGGTTGCGATGCGGATTGGATTGTCAAACGCACTGGCATATTAGAACGCAGACACGCTTGGCCCTATCAAGCCACTAGCGACCTTGCCTTCGAAGCTGGTAACCGCTGCCTCAAAAAAGCTAACATCAAACCCAAGGATGTAGATCTCCTTGTTCTTGGTACATTCACTCCCGATATGTCTTTCCCCTCTACCGCTTGCTTACTCCAAGACCGACTTGGCTTAACCTGCGGAGCAATCGAAATCGAAGCTGCCTGCGCGGGCTTCATGTATGCCCTTATCACCGGCGCAGCCTATGTGGCTTCAGGCGTCAGCGATAACGCACTCATCATTGGCGCAGATTGTAATTCCAGAGTTTTAAACCCCAAAGATATAAAAACTTTCCCACTCTTTGGCGATGGCGCGGGCGCTGTCCTCCTTAGCAAGGGCTCTCCCAATCAGGGCATTATAAGTTTTAGCATGGGCGCTGATGGTGGTGGTGGTGATTTACTTTCCAGGCCCGCTTGTGGCAGCAGAATGGTCCCCACTCCAGAAAACATCGCCCAAGGTTTGCACTACATGCACATGGATGGCAGAGCTGTTTTTCGCTGGGCCGTTGCTATCCTTTGCGACACCATCCAAGATGTTCTTACCCATAGCAACTTCACCTCCGAACAGGTCGACCTTTATATCCCGCACCAAGCCAACATCCGTATTATCAATGCAGCAATCGATGTGCTTCACATCACCCGCACCAAAGTATTTAATAATCTTGAAAAGTATGGCAACACTTCGGGTGGATCTATCCCCATCGCACTTGACGAAGCATTTTCAGAGAAGCGACTTGAAAAAGGCAACAAGGTAATGATGAGCGGTTTCGGCGCTGGCCTAACCTGGGGCACCGCCCTCTTCCAACTCTAATTCTCAACATTCAAGAACAAGAGCCCCACGGAACGCATTCCTCACTCCTAATCACATTTGCTTTCATAGCCGGGAGCATGAGAGATGGTTGCTTTTACCTATTGAGCGGCGGATTAACATCCTCTGCTCATTAGAAGAGGATGTTTTGCTTCGTTGACGCATGCGAATCTGTAAGACAGGGATAAATTAACCAGGCTTAAACTAGTTCTTATGAGCTTTATGGCAACCGGTGCAGGAAGTTGCCAACTTGCCAATTGCTGCATCTGCGCCAGCTTTATTCATAGCAGCGATGGCTGTTTTTAAAGCGGTAGCTTCATCTAAATAACCTTTGGACATGGTTGCCCAAGAAGCAGCATCACCCTTTGGTGGCTTGCTTTTGCCCAGCATGGTAGCTAGGGAAACAAGTTCATCTGAATCATTTTTAAGATTGGCCCAGTTAGGGGTGGGGGCTTTCAAGCCTTTTTGAATCTGGGGAAAGAGACCGCCAGCTTTATTGGCTTTTGTCATGATTTCTTTAATATCAACGCCTTGGGCGAATAAAAAGGCGCCAAGGGATAAGGTGGCCAAGGTTGCGATAGAAAAGGATGTGGTAAATTTCATGGGGTTGTTCCTCCAGGCAAATAATCGTGCTTCAAAAATAAAAGCAGATCCCAGCATAACCTGTAGACCTGCTTTTTGTGAACGCCAATATTTGGCTAAAGCTTACTTGTGAACATCGTGGCAAGCTTTGCAGTTAGCAGCAGCGCTAACTTTTTTGCCTGCATCTTTATCGCCAGCTACCAAAGCCTTGCTAGCAGAAACCAAAGCTTCAGTCTTGGCTTTCCAAGATTCAGCATCGCCCTTTGGGCATTTGTTGGCTGCCAAGGATTCGCAAAGTTCAGCGAAAGCCTTCTTGTCAGCATCGGAAGCACCCTTCTTGGAAGCAGCTTCGCAGCACTTCTTGAAATTGCCACCCTTCATAACTTCCTTGATCGACTTGGAGTCAGCAGCTGCATTGAGGCTGAAACCAACAACAGCTAAAAACATAGCTGCAAGAGTAAACATCTTAACATTCTTCATTCTAAAACCCCTTGAAACGAAACCCCCTTCAAAGCACCAAACACCCACGAGAAAACACCGAGTTTTCGCTAAAACATGAGTAAATCGAAGCTAGGCAGGAGCAAAACAAGGCCTTTTATCCCTATTCCACTATCTACTTTGATAATGCCAGAAGAAATCCATGTCAATATAATAGTGAAGAAATTAAAGAAAATTTGACTTTTATTGAGGTGGATGCCTATGGCAGGGAAATTTGCTTCGATTTGCCGTGCAAAAAGCCAGAAAACTATCGATTTGTCAACAAATATAACAGATATTTTGCAGCTATGGCATAAATTAGGCCATCTTATATTCCCAGTAACAAACTAAACTTTGTTATTTTAATAAAGAACATAATGAAGGCAGGAATAAAAGATTAGCCAAAATATTAAAGTTATGATTGTAACTTAAAAGTCTAAATGCGTAAAAAACTATAATGCTCGTAATTAGTACTGACTAGAATCGATAACTTCCCCACCAGATCTAGTGCCAAGATTTTTCCAGAGCAACAACGAGATATTATCTCTCATGAATTTAACACTTCCATCAACAAAGCAAGTGTTCACCCCTCCAGTATGGTAACTGCGGGAAGCATGGTGGGCCCTAGTAAAGCTTGCATCTATGCAGTCCGTTTTTTTACTATTAATTTCCATGGTATGGCTATAAACCGAGGTGGCATTTACAGCACCTCGAAAGTACTGCAACCCAGCATAATTAATCGAGGTTGTTGTGCCGCAATTGCCTGTAGCAGGGTAATCCAATATTGCTGACAGATTTGGTATGGCTAAAACATGGGTAGGATCTGGAGGGGTTGTATTAGAAGCTAGCATGGATCTTTTTATTTCGCTAAACATCGCTGTGTTACTGGTTCCATCTGATACATCTAAAATGCGAACCACACTGGTTACAACAGCGCCACCAGAGCTAGGCGTTCCACCAGATACTTGAACATTAAAAATCCCCATCCTTGTTCTATCTGTTTCACGCGCTTGTGGCGAATTACCAATACTACCAAAATAATTACAACGACCTTGGTTTCCTGACACTCTTGCAGCAGATGGATCTGAAGGGCACAAAAACGCCTTCACATCTTGTATGCGAGCTTTAGCGTGATCCGCAGGTGCAGGAGCAGCATTACCATTAACATCGTAATTAAAGTTAAACAAAGCATAAAGGTTTGCGCCTTCCAAATAAGGAAGAATAACTGACTGAAGGGAAGGCCTACTAGTACCATTATCGGAAATTGGCGGGGGACCTTGCCCAGGAGGCAATTGTTGGAATGTTGATTCATAATTATGACAAGCCAAGCCCATTTGTTTAAGATTGTTCTGGCAAGTCATGCGGGCGGCGGCTTCCCGAACTTTTTGCACCGCAGGCAACAAAAGGCCTATAAGAATTGCTATGATTGCAATTACCACCAATAATTCAATCAAGGTGAAAGCATTACGAATGATTTTCATATTTATAAGCCAACTTTTAAGTATTCTTAGAGCTGAGCGCTTCTAAAAATATGGGGCCAATGAAAAAAGAATATTACTAACATAATCTATTCCATGAGTATGGCAAAGAAAAATAAATGAGTGTTTCGATTTTTACAAAAGATTCATCAACCCCTGATGCAACCTCACTTTTAAAAACCTTGGCCATAAACCTAGGTTTTGACCTCGCAGGTATTGCGCCTGCTTCCAAAGCTGATGGATTTCAACACCTTACCTCCTGGCTGGAAAATGGCTTTCAAGGCCAAATGGATTATATCTCTAAACGAGCACCCGCCTATCAACATCCGGAATCCCTCCTCCCGAATGTTCGAAGCATCTTGATGGTTGGGTACAACTACAATCACCAGCTTCATGCAGATTCTGGAACAGTAAAAGGGAAGGTTGCTAAATATGCCCATGGGAAAGATTACCACGAGGTTCTATGGGAAAAACTTGGATTGCTTTTGCAAGAATTTCAGAAACACTTTCCTGATTGCAAAGGTCGCGGAGTAGTCGATACCGCACCACTATTGGAAAGAGATTTTGCAAGGCGCGCAGGGCTTGGGTGGATTGGCAAAAACACCATGCTCATCAATAAAAAAGCTGGCAGCTTCATGGTGCTTGGAGCGCTGCTTCTAGATATTGAATTAACCTCAGACAAACCATTTGAGTTTGATCATTGTGGTACATGCACCGCTTGTTTAAGGGCCTGCCCTACAGAGGCCTTTATTGGCCCTAAAGTTCTTGATGCCACCAAGTGCATCAGTTATCTCACGATAGAACTTAAAACAGAAATCCCGCACGAACTTCGAGGCAAGATGCAGGATTGGATATTCGGTTGCGATATCTGTCAGGATGTCTGCCCTTGGAATAAAAAAGCCACCCCTGCAAATGATTGGAACTCATGGCGTAACCCCGATCTTGAATTGCTTGATCTTGTCGAGTTGCTAGAGATGGATAACGCAACCTTCAGGGCCAAGTTTAAGGAAACACCTCTTTGGCGTAGAAAGCGCAAAGGGATATTACGAAACGCATGTATTGCGTTGGGAAATATCGGCAATCAGGATCATTTAGATGCATTGAAAAAGGCCCATCTTGAAGATGAGCCTTTAATAAAAGAAGCAGCGGCATGGGCGATTACAAACATCCACAAAAGGTTGGGCTTTAAGCCTAATCCAGAGGAATGTTGATATTGTTATCGCCTGCTTTAATTACAGCTTTAAGGGTGGAAGTATCCACCTTGGATAACCCGGCAGGCAAGAGGTTGGGCCCAGCTTTGCCATCATCTAAAGTGCGGGGACTGCGCTTGATAACAGTGAGGGTGTACTCACCTTCAGGCACACCATCAAATGCAGTGTAAGTTGTGATTTTTGCAATGCCATCCTGATTGGTTAAACCATCCCCAATTCTAGTTGACTTGGGTTTTCCTGGTTGATGAAAAACCACTTCCGCTTCGCTAAGTGGCAACCCTTTTTGGGTGACTTTGACATTAGTAATAAAGGTTTGTTTTCGTTTGCCTGTTGCAACTCCGGTTTCATCTGATTCAGGAATTTGAAGCGCATCATCCAGAATGCCATCCAACAACAAGTTAGCGACAATCGGGCCTGATTTTTTCATGGTTACCCAAGCGAAATGATCAAATTCTCCATACACCGTGCCACGCAATTTGCTTGATCCACCCGTGGTAGAAAGGCTGTAATAGCGCATGCCATTACGTTGAAACTTTTGGTAATGATGAACATGGCCTGCGAAGACGGTGTGATTTTTACCCGCAAGAAGTTTTTCGTAATCGAGCCAGCCATTGATCGCAATAGACCCTTCGTTCCAAAGGGGTTTGTGCAGGAAAGTAAAGATCCACTTCGCCTTGGAATTATCATCGATTGCTTTTTTCATGTAATCAAGCTGGGCTTTGCTGAAGCGGGGAGAATCTTCGTTTCCCTTTACAGGTGGATCTTCAGAGCTTAAACAAAGAAAGAGTACATTCCGATATACAAAATGGTAGTAAGGGGCACGATACTTTTCCCGATACATCTTTTCCTGCATTGCATTGGTGATGTCGTGATTGCCTGGCACATAGAAAAAAGGCATTTGCAACTTTTTTACATAGGACTGGAACTCTGTCCATTCCTGCTCAACCTTGTCAGATTTTTCAGAATATCCTTCGATGAGGTCGCCTACCGACATGACAAATTCTGGTTGAAGTAAATTGATTTGCTGCATGGCCTGGGAAAATATTTTTGGGCGATGGCCACCGGTTCGGTCGCTGACAACTGCAAAGCGGAAGTCATCAGGGTCGTTGTTCATTTTCAAACTGGTCCAGGGGTTTTTATCCCCGATTTGAATTTGAAGTTCTTTTTCGAGGGCTGGCTTTTCAGAAAGAGCAACAGCAGCTACCAGAACCACACCAACAAATCCAAACACCATGGTTCGCTTCATCATTAATCTCCTGCAAAAACAATATTTAACCTTGATTGTTAATTTGCAACAAGTGATTGCATCAAGCAAGACGCAAGTGAGCAAATTGAAATAGTTTTATTGAATATTCATATAAGAAGGTGCAGTGAAGGGGCAGTAATTATCGGTAATTTGTGCACAATCGTTACTGTTTTGGCAAATTCTTTACATTGTTTAATACCCTGTAATTGCGCAAAACTGCGGATTTGTTCAAAATGAAATTATTCTCTTTTAGAAAACTATTGCAAATTTGTAAGGTTTAATCATGGCTCGTAGAAATCTCGAAGGATTAAGAATTGTCATCACTGGTGCATCCCAAGGCATTGGCAAAGCGCTAGCATTAGAAGCTGCAAAACGAGGTATGAACGTCGTTGCAGCTGCTAGAAGCGCGGATCTTCTTTACGATCTCGCTTCAGAAGCAAAACCCGGAATGAAGGGTTCGCTGGCAATAGTGGTAGCAGATGTTACCGAGGCTTCGGGCAGGAGCGCAATGTTGCAATGTGCGCTTAACAATTTTGGTGGGGTGGATGTATTAGTAAATAATGCTGGTGTAGGCGCAACGGGCCATTTTGCAGAGGGAAGCGCAGAAACACTTCGAAAAATTATGGAAGTAAATTATTTTGGATTGGCAGAAACCACCCGGATCTTCATTCCCGAACTTAAAAAATCCTCACATGCTGCTATCGTAAATATTTCGTCCATCGCAGGAAAAAGAGGTATTCCAGCCAGATCAGACTATTCTGCAAGCAAGTTTGCAGTGCAGGGATTTAGCAACGCCTTAAGAGCGGAGCTTGCCAAGGACAACATCGATGTACTTGTAGTTTGCCCAGGTTTGACTCAAACTAATTTTTCCAAGAACATGATCGAACAAAAAGCAAAAATGAAAATGGATCATATGCGTGGCATGACTTCCGAAGAAGTTGCAGTACATACTTTAAGATCGATCGAGATAGGTAGGAATGAAGTCAGCCTGACAGCAAACGGAAAGCTGATGTCTTTTGTAAGCAGATTTTTTCCAAGGCTTGCAGACAGAATTGCCAAGAGGAAAGTGATTGCGCTATTCAAAGAAGAAATGGCACAGCGCAGGCTTATAAGGCAGGAATTGAAAAAACAGCAGGTTTAGTGCACATCCCAGCCCATTTTCAGGGGCATCGCTTTTGTTTAGAATTTCAAACTCTTTCAACCGCTTGATTATTGGCGGGAAAACATATAAATTATCTTCTGATGCAGAAGTGGCGGAATCGGCAGACGCATCGGACTTATTAGTTTGAGCACCGGGGCGGGAAACCTCCCGTGTGAATTCAGTCGAAGTCGGGGAAACCGCAGCACTAAAAGTGTCGGCAATCCCGAGCCAAGCATGAGGTTTACCTCATGAAGGTGTAGAGACTTGGTGGCTGAGGCCTAAAGCCCCCGAAAGGGCCATGGTCAAGGGAAAGTCCAGACCCCAAACCGCAAAAGCGGGTGGCGGAAGCCATAGTGGTAAGAAAATCCGAAGGGGTGAAAACTCCGTGAGGGTTCAAGTCCCTCCTTCTGCATCTTTATAAATCACTCGGGACTTAGCAATGTCCAAATCTTATGAAGGCGATGGGCTACAGTTTCAATATCCAAACACCTGGACATTGGAGCATGAAGAAAATGAAAATGGATGGGGCATTACCATCCAAAGCCCCGGAACCGCTTTTATTCTAATCGTTTGCGATCAAGGTATGCCAGATTTGGAAGAGTTGGCGGATGCAACATTAGAAGCACTAAAAAACGATTACCCTGACCTTGAATACGATCCTGTGATTGAAGATCTTTGTGGCCAGCCCGCAATAGGGCATAACATTCAGTTCTTCAGTTTAGATTTGGGCAACAGTTGTAAAACCCGATGTGTTTACAGCAAGGAAGGCACAATTTTAATTTTAAGTCAGGTAAGCGATTTAGAAATCCAAAAATATGGGCCCGCAATGCAGGCCCTAAGTTCTTCCATTAAAGTTGATGATGAATAACCTTTGTGAAAAAGGCTATTACTTCCCAACTAGTTGGCTTACACCAGCATCGTAGCCCGTAAGCAGATTATAAAAAGAAGAGTAAAAAGGTTTGTCACCTTCAACTGCGGGTGCAAAGCGCAGGCCATTGCTGGTCATATGATCCATCAGTGCGCCTACGGTAGCACCTTTGGCACTCCAACGCCCATTCAAATAATTTACCGAATTTGGCTCAGAAAGATTTTTCAGACCTTCATCAAGGTTGTTGGCAAATCTTTTTGATTGAATGTAATCGCCTGGAGAAAGATCTGCAGCCATGTTGTTGATAATTTCACCAAGGGAGCCGATTGCATCTTTAAACTTTTTATAGGTATCGGGTTCAAGGCTGCCTGAAGAGGCCTGCCTAACAGCCTCGGGCGCAATGCGGTTAATATTATCGCGGGGGCTTTTGAATTCAGGGCCTCGTAAAACCATGGGCCAAGGAAGATCAGCACCGTTTTTAAAAATACCAACACTGCCTGCAGCGGTTCCTGTGGTTAAATTAAGATGTCTCAAAATTTCTTCAGAAATTGGGATTGAAGGCCCCTTCACCCTATTCGTGATTTCGGTTTTTTGAATTGAATTGAATATCGTATTCAAAGCTTTGCCAGACCAAATATCACCATTGGCAGGACTATTTCTAGCAAGGCGAAGAGCTTCTTGGCGATCTTTTTCATCCAATTCTGCCCTAGTTGGGGTATTGGCTTTTTCATACATATCTTCATCAAATTTGGCACGCCTATTGGCAATCTTGGCGTTTTCAACTTGTTCTTTACCCAAGCGAGCTTGCTGGGTGGTGAAATAATACTGGGCATTTGCGTTAGTCATCGAGGAAACGCCTTGGAAATAGCTTCCGGCGCCACCACCACCACCATAGCCACCGCCGCCGAAACCAAAACCACCACCATAGCCGCCACCGCCGCCGCCATGACCACCACCACCAGTGAATTGGGCATAGGTATTAACAATCGGCTGGGCAACGCGTGGGACAGGTGCAGAATTAGCTTGGCCGCCTGCGCCTGGTACTTGAGCCAAGGCTGGCTGGGCTAAAAAGCTTATTCCAAATAAAGCGCCAAGGATAATCTTACTGGTAATTTTTGTATTCATGACTTCACCTAAACTTTGGTTAAATTACTGATCATGTACCAAGGTTAATTAATCGAACGGGAAGGCACAGTGCCTTTGGGCACTAGCTTTTTCCATTTTGCAATAGCTTCTTTTCGCTCTGCTTCAGGGGCAATTGGATCAAACTTGATATCACGGCCTTTGGGTACAAGGCGATACAAATGCCAGTTTGCAAGTCCACGAATACCTGCCTTATCACTGCCAAGATAATCAATTAAAACTTCATAAGTTTCGGGTTCTTTGAGTTCATCATCACCAAAGGAGTGGAGTAGATCAATAAATATCTCGGCCTGTTTTTTACTGTAATGGTTTACAGAAATAACAAACTCATAAAGCTTTAAATCTTGGCCATGCTTTCGACCGATCCAATGCCTAAGGCCTATGATTCCATTATCGATGACATCTTTGTACTTAGTGGTACTTAGTACTTTAAAAAACAAATCGAGCTGATCTGTTGCAAGGATTAAATTGATTGCAATAAAGCGATCAGCTTCAGCTTCAGAAACCGCCATTGAGGAAAGAATTTCGGGAAGTGGTTTATCAGCAGAGAACTGATTTCTCATTTTTAGAACCGCGCCCATTCTGTCTCTAACAACAGGCTTTAAAAGGTCTGGAGGCAAAGTCCAATCTGGCAGTTTTTCGAGCTTTGATTTGATTGGATGCGAACCATCTGCACTATTCCACGAAAGCATTGCAGGGCCGGGGGGAGCCGACATGAAGTGGGTAACTCCATGATCAGAAACCTCGCTAGTACCCTTAAGGGCGATATAAATCAAATCATATACGGGCTTTACTTCTTGCTTGCTTAAAGGATTGAAATGGGTTCCTTTAGGCCAACGACCAAGTTCTTCCATGGAGCAAGTCGAACCAGGTTCGTTCAGTACAACTTGACCATGATCTTCATCATCGAACAATGTCACGCTACATTTTACAGAACCTTTTTCCTTGGTGTTGGTAAGCTCGATGCGGCCGCGCTCAAAATCAACCGAGAAATCACAACCCTCTTTCTTAGGCAGCAGTTTGATTGCGGTTTCCCTGATTGGCAGGGGAGAAGTACCTGCAATATCGCCTCGGAAGGTGAGTTTCACGGTTTTTTCAAGGTTTTCGATAGGAACGCCTGCACCTGAAATAATTAAATCCCCTGCAAAAAGTTCTTCTTCCTCATTGGCGGGTCTCCAGGTGGAGGAACCCTTGGCCAAAATAAGAACAGAACCTTTTTTGCCTAGGCAACGGGCAAGGGGAATCCTCTTAGCATCATCCTTGGCCTCTTCCTTGGCCTCTTCATAAACAATGCGCTTTTTCTTGAACAATTGCTTAAAATCTGCAAAGGCGTAATCAGAGGATACGCAAACCGTTATCGAACCAACCAATGCAGCTACAAAAAGCAACCGAACCATTAAAGCTTTCCCAACAAAACCTGATCTGCAAGAATTCATGATTTGCCTCGCAAAAGAATCAACTTTAAAATTATACGCTTGAGTCAAATAAAATAGAACTCAAAGCAGGAAACTATTTTGCGCTACTAACTTCCAGAGGAATATCCACGGAAGAATTTTTGCCTGAGATCTGATCTACAACCTTAAGTTTGACTGTGAATTTACCAGCCCTATTCAAGGAAATATAAAACTGCAAAGGCAGCAAGTCTAGTTCAGGAGCCACATCTTTTGAAATCTCGGCAACCGGTGGCTTTTGCACTGTTGGCTTGCCATTGGAATCAAGAATTTCCATGCTAATTTTAAGATTGGGTTGCTTCGCTTTGTCGCGGGCAAAACCAACGATAGACAAATTCAGCCACAGGTCTTCGCCAGTAGAAAAAATTGCGGTCGGAACCTTTTCTTCTCTATCTGCTGTGGTGCGAATGCGGACGATTCCAAGTTGCGCCTTGCTAAGAATAAACTCTTGAACAATACTTGCTGTCGCCTTAGTTTTCTTTTCTGTTGCAGTAACTTTAACCGAATATTTGCCATCGGGTTGGTCCAAGCCAATATTTAACTGGGTAAACCCGGGAAGCACATTCCCACCAAGGGAATCAATAGCTTCAATATCTTTGGATTCGTGTTTGAATTCTAGCCTGCCATCCACCATGACTTCGGTCAGCAGGGAATAAGAAACTTTGCCCTCTGCATCACTATTTACACCTTTGATATCAAAGGCAAGGTTGAAAGAGTCACCATGCATAAATTTGTTGGAGGCACGGGGTAAACCCGGTACGCCATACAACAACCTAGGGTTCTCGATGGAAATTTTCCCGGATTGTTCGGGTATCATAGCCAAAAGACAAGTCAAACCAACAGTTACTGTCCACATGCGAAAAGTCTCCGCACAAAGCTTAAAAGGTAATGGAAAACTATACTACAGACTACACTTTATTAATATTTTACTCCAGTGGAATTATAAAATCGACCAATGATTCTTAAAAATCATCCCCCAAGGAAGGAGCAATCCAAATAATTTTACAGGGTTCGTCAAACTACCTAAGAGTTAATCTCGGCAAAAGATTCCCGTGCAGCCTTGAGGGTCAAATCGATAATTGCATCGTCATGGGTGACGGAATTGAAAGCAGCCTCGAACTGACTACAAGGCAAATAAACGCCCCGATCCATCATGGCCCAGAAAAACTTGGAGAACATTTTAGTATCAGATAATTTAGCGGAATCGTAATCGGTGACAGGAGTTGAAGTGAAAAACAGTGTCCACATACTCCCAACCCGGTTGATAACATGGGGTATTTTGGCAGCAGAGGCAGCTTCTCTGAGCCCAACCTCTAAGCGTTGGGCGTACGTTTCAAGTTTTTCATAAGGGGGGTTTTTCTTAAGTTCCGTTAGGATCGCAATACCTGCTGCCATCGCTAAGGGGTTTCCTGAAAGTGTGCCAGCTTGGTAAACGGGCCCAGAGGGCATGACCTTCGCCATGATTTCTTTTTTCCCACCATACGCTCCAACAGGCAAACCGCCCCCAACAATTTTGCCCAATGCCGTAAGGTCAGGCTCAATGCCTAGCAATTGCTGGGCGCCCCCCGCAGAAAGCCTAAAGCCAGTCATGACTTCATCAAGGATAAGAACAGTCCCAAACTGCGTAGTAAGGCCTCGAAGCTCTTTAAGAAATTCGCTGGAAGGGGGAATCAAACCCATATTTCCTACCACCGGCTCTAAAATCACACAGGCAATTTTGTCACCCATCTTAAAAAAAGTATTTTTTAGCTCTTCAATATCGTTATAACGAAGGACCAAGGTATCTGCGGTGCATCCCTTGGGAACCCCAGGGCTGCTTGGCACGCCTAGGGTAGTAGCTGCGGAACCTGCCTGCACCAAAAGGCTATCCACATGGCCATGATAACAACCAGCAAATTTAATGATCAAATCACGGCCTGTATATCCCCGCGCAAGCCTTAGGGCACTCATCGTTGCCTCGGTGCCGGAATTGACCATGCGAACCATTTCAATGGAAGGAACCAGGGAGATGATAAGCTCCGCCATCTGCGATTCCATTTCGGTCGGTGCCCCAAAACTACTTCCCTTGAGAGCAGTTGTTTGGATAGCTTCCACCACTTTGGGATGTGCATGGCCTAAAATCATCGGGCCCCAAGAACCAATGAAATCGATGTACTTATTGCCATCGATATCAAAAAGATAAGGGCCCGCAGCGTGATCGATAAATATAGGCGTGCCACCCACCCCACCAAAAGCCCTTGCAGGACTATTAACCCCGCCCGGAATAAGCCCTTTGGCTCTGTCAAATGCACTCTTGCTCTTCGATCTTTGCATCGCTACTTTTCCCTTAAAATAAGTACTGCTATGGTTTCAACTCCGCATTGATTTTTTTAAGAATGGCATTGGCATCATCAATGTATTTCTTAATGCCTTTCTGATCCGAATAAACCGCAAGTATATTCAAACAGTTAAACCTGCCATCAAGAAGAAGCGACATGGGCGAAGCAGCATTGGCAAGTATCTTTTCAATAAGCTTGTTTCGTTCAGCCTCAGGGTCGCCTTTAACCAGCCCAGCCAACTCCTTGATTTTACGATTACATAGCAGGTAAGGCTGCCTTAACGCAGGATCAAACAAGCAGGCCCGATCCGTATCTTTTTCGAACTTCTCTTTGCATTCTTTATACCGTGCGATGGCCAAAGCGTTGTCGCCTAGGAATTCAGTACGAAAAGCTAAGAAGGTAGAGCCAAGCGATTCAGGCATATCAGGAGTATTTCCTGAATCCCTGATGGATCGAATATAATCAGTCCAGATTTCCTCGAACCTAGGCTGCGAGGCAAATAGCCTTCGCCTGTTATTTGCAAGCACCACCCAACGGCCTTTGTAATTTTGAGCAAGCGCAGCCCATGCTTTATCTGCTTCGTCAAACTTACCTTCTGTCTCTAAACTTATAGCCTCAAAAGCCTTGCCTTCCACTTCTTCCTGAACCCCAAATTTGAAATTCTTTGCGGTGATCTTTAAATACTGCCTTAGTAATGCCTCGCATTGTTCCACATCAATTTCATCTGCAAGGCTCTTGATTTTCTTTGCGCCTTCATCATTTAAATCTGGATAGTATTTAAGATAATCAGCAATCGGGCCTTCCCGAGCCTCATCTCTGGAATTGGTTTTGATTAATTTTTCCGTAGAGGCAATGAGCGATTTTGCAGAAGGGGTACGGATAAAAATCTCGTACATAGTCCAACTGAATGCAAAAATGACTGCAAGCATCATGATAGAAACAAACAAGCAGGACTTAAACCAAGGGGTGCCTTCTTCTTTTTTTCCTATGCGTGCTAAAAGCTTTCGCGCCTTCTTGCGCTCTGAAGTCTTTGTAAGGCCAGTCCCATCGGCATAACTTTTTGCGAGGTCTTCACCCACGCTGGTCTGGGCTAATATTTTAACCCGGATTTCCTCTAATATTTTCGCAACAACACTGGCACTAGGCGGTCTATCATCAGGGTCTTTTTCCAGCAGATGCAAAATCAAAGTATCTAGGAACTTTGGGATTTCGAAGTTAATGCGAGATGGCCTTTCGGGTTTAGTTTGCACATGATGCAAAAACAGTTCAACCGCATTATTGCCACGAAACGGCCTCTTTCCTGTCAGTAATTCAAACAACACCACACCCAAGGAATACAAATCCGACTTCCCTGTTATCGTGCTTTCTCCTCTGCATTGCTCGGGCGACATATACGCCGCTGTCCCGATCGCACAATTCGCACCAGTCAACAAAGTGCCATCTAAATCCTTGGCAATGCCAAAGTCGGTAAGCTTCAAAACCCCTTGCTTTGTAACCATTAGATTCGAAAGCTTTATATCTCTGTGAACCACCCCATTATCATGGGCATGCTGCAACGCATTACAAATCTGCTTTCCCAACTCAATCGTTTCATCCCAAGAGAAAGCGCCCTTTCTGAGAAGTATTGCTTCCAGCGTTTCCCCATCGATCACTTCCATTGCGTAATAACGCATTCCCTTAAACTTACCTATGCCAAACAGTCTAACTATATTAGGATTATTAAGATGTTTTAATATTTCCGCTTCGCGTTCAAAACGCGCCACCAGCGAACTGCTAGCATTGCTGTTGATTGCAGACGACATGATCTTAATGGCAACGCGGTGGTTGTTTTTGATATAACGAGCGAGGTAGACAGCCCCCATGGCGCCGCTACCCAGCTCCTTTTCGATCAAGAATGGTCCGAACTCCTGTCCTGCAAGCATGGGCAACCTCATGGTAAGGAGAGATAAGATGCCTGCGCGCTACGCCCGAGAACTAAGCCTTGGCGTAATAGTTATTAGCAGCACCAACAGCAGCACCTGGGTTAACCTTGACACCCTGATTGGTAAGTGCCTGTTCTAAAGCAGCCAGTGCTAAAAGCACAACCGAAGGCTTGCTGTTATAACCCATCAAGCCGATACGCCAAACTTTGCCTTTGAAATCACCCAGCCCGCCCCCGACTTCAATACCAAATCTTTCAAGAAGAAACTTCCTTCCTTTAAGATCATCAACACCCTCTGGAATGCGCACTGCATTCAACTGGGGCAATTGGCAGGAAGCATCAGCAGTGTAGTGAAGGTTGAGTGCATCAAGCCCGGCTTTCAGCGCTTGATGGTTGTGCCAATGCCTTTTCCAGCGATTTTCAAGCCCTTCTTCAAGCACCAGCCTAAGCCCCTCATGAATTGCATAAATCATACTTATAGGGGCAGTGTGATGATAAACCCGATCCTGACCCCAGTAACTCATGACTGTGGTCATATCAAGATACCAGCTTTGAACCTTGCTTTTGCGGTTTTTTATTACTTCTACCGCACGTTCACTAAACGATATGGGTGATAATCCTGGCGGGCAACCCAGCCCTTTTTGTGAGCAACTATAAACAGCATCCACACCCCATTCATCAATATCCAACTCAATGCATCCAAGCGAGGTGACTGCATCAACCACTAAAAGGGTGCCATGCAAATGACAGATATTCGCAATTTCCTGAATGTTGGCTTGCATAGCTCCGGTAGATGTTTCAGCATGAACTAGCCCCAACACCTTGGGCTTTACCTTAGCAACGGTTTCGCTAATTTCATCAACCGAAAAAGTCTTGCCCCAAGGCGCTTGCAAAGTGGTTACCACCGCACCGGTTCTACCAGCAACATCGATCATACGCTGGCCAAAGAAACCCATTGCACAAACCACAACTTTATCGCCCGCTTCCAACAAATTTGCCAAGCAACACTCCATCCCCGCCATCCCTGTTGCACTGATAGGCAAGGTCACTTTGTTTTTGGTTTTCAAAACCCCTCGAAGCATTTCCTGAACCTGAACCATGATTGAAACAAATTCTGGATCGAGGTGCCCCATAAGTGGGTTGACCATAGCCCGAAGAACTGCTGGGTGGGCATCGCTTGGGCCGGGCCCAAGAAGGATTCTTGTGGAAGGTTGTAGAGGAGCTGGAATTTGCATAGTTTCATCCAAATTTAGATTGTTACTTGTTTAATGAGGCATTCCCATCGGGACCAATTTGCCTCATTCTTTCTTGAACCATTGCGCTGATTTCCCTGAATGCAGGATTGGCTGCTGTTTCAAGCCATTCATACACACAAGTTTCCGCAGTTACCAGAATCGCACCCGCTTGTTGCATTCGCTTTAACGCAATCTTTACATCAATAGCATATCGGCTTGAGACCGCATCGACACATACAAACACATGAAATCCTTGGTTTAAAAGATCTAGCACGGTTTGCATGACGCAAATATGAGCCTCAATCCCCACCACCACCACCTTGATTCGGGCATCAGATTTCAGGAAATCAAGGGCACCACCCTCCGCAACCGCAGAAAAAGTCTTCTTTTCCCAAACTGTTGTCAGCAAACCCCTTATTGGTTCTACCGTTGGCCCCAATCCCTTCGGATATTGCTCGGTTGCAATTACAGGAACCCCCAGTACTTTTGCTGCATTTACTAAAAATGAAGCATTTCGAAGCACCTCGCCCGCCTGCATTATTTTAGGCAGCAACTTCTCTTGTATATCAATCACTAATAATGCGGTATCTTCAACTTTCAAACGAAATTGATGACTCATGAGTAGTTCAACCCCTCGCAATTTATTCCCAAAACGAACATCAATCACTCTACTTAATTCGATTATTCATACCAACGCAAGAAAAAGCGCTCCACCCACCAAATTAATAACGCTAGGCTTCGATCATTATCATCCCGAGATGGATCAAATTCACTAAACCCCACCCCCACGATTTTTTTTGCATCAATCGCTTCCATAATCCTAGTCAGATACATAGGTGTCAATCCAAGGGGAACAGGCCTGCCCGTTGCAGGGAAAAAAGCTGCATCCATCACATCACAATCGATATCAATAAATATACGCTCTGCTTTATTGACTGTTGCCATAATTCGTTCAAATGCCAACTCCGGATTAACCGCTATATCGATAGCGGAAATATTATCTTGAAAGAAGGTGTCTATATGATCTTTGGTTAGTAACTGCTCACGATGCCCTACATTAACAATGGGCAATAGCGGGCGTTTTGCAAACAGGACAAAATTCCCATGCGAAGGAGTATCCAAGGTGTTATCAAAGTGGTGGATATCTAAATGGGCATCAAACTGAAGCACCAGAGTATTGGTCTCGCACAAATGATCGTAAACAGGAAGGCATGCAAGATGATTACCACCCAGCCAAATGAACTTCTGGTTTTTAGTCGTGATGGATTCGAGGCATTTCGATGCGCTAAGCCGCCAGTTTTTCAATTTGGAAAAATTATCGAGCGAAATCTCTCGCAGTCGGATATGGTCACGCCATGCAAGAGCACGAGTCGTGACTGTTTCACGAAAAGAGTCTCTGAGGATTTCGCGGATTTCATCCGCTAAAATCTTGGCGCCTTCTGCGGCCCCCGAGTTGCCAAATAGATCAAAGGGAAAAACAACCACCCGGGTAGACATTGCTGTGTTTCCTGTGCCATGATAAATAAAATACCTAACCTCTATTGTTCTACTGTTTCCTTTTATCTTCGCCATGATTGTTTAATTTACACAAGGATGCCTTACCATGGATGATCACTTTTATATTGCAGATGATGCGGTAATCACAGGCGATGTAACAATCGGGAAAAATGTAACTATTTGGTTTCAAACCATCATCCGAGGCGATGTTGCACCCATCCGCATAGGCGCAGGCACCAACATCCAAGATTCATCCATGGTTCATTGCGAATACCAATGCGAACAAGTAATCGAAGAAAACATAGTGGTTGGGCATAAAGCAATCCTCCATGGCAAACAAGTGGGTGCGGGAACCTTGATTGGCATGGGCGCTATCCTTCTTTCAGGCAGCATTATTGGCGAAGAATGCATTATCGCTGCGGGTGCGGTAGTGCGCCAGAATGAAAAAATACCACGAAGATCAATGCTGGCAGGCGTTCCCGCAAAGATCATCAGAGAAGTTACTGAAGAGGATCTTAAAATCAGCAGGGCTATTTCGCTTCGCTACATCGAGTTGGGGCAAAAATATGCTCAGGGGCAATTCCAATGGAACAACCGAAACCATCGAATGGCTGCTTATCCTGTGAAGGGTATTTAAAATCTATTCTATTTCATTTATGATTCTCTTATGAACAGCGAAGATAACACCCCCACCATCCAAAACAAAATTTCTTCTCTCGTTGAAGAACGAGGCTGGAATCAGGAGGAATTCGCACGCATCACCAGGCTTCATAGGCACACCATCAGAAAAATTCTACTAGGCCCAGCATTTAAACTTCGCAATGCAACAATTGAGTCCTGCGCCCGAGCCCTGGGTATTTCTGTTCATGATCTTCATCATCGGCCACTCGACTTGCTTCTACACCAAATCAGGCAATCTAATGTTCCAGAATTGGGCAAACACTTTCAGAGGCTCCAAGATCAAGCCTATCAGCCTGATCTTAAATCTTGGATCGAACGAAACCCAGAGCGCGCAAGAACCCTTTCCTCCAAGGATGCAGATGAAATAGTGTTGTTCCAGAAAACAGGCAATTTCAACACCTCATCGTTAGAGGCTTTTGTAATCCGTCTCGAAAGAAAACGAAGACTAATCGAAAAAATCAATCATCTCAAAAGCAGTAAACATCTTGAGATACTCGAGCAAATGGTTGACCTTATGCACCAGCAATCATCCAGCAAAAGTGAACAGGCATGAGCGAACCAGTAGCTCAAAGCCCTGACAAGCAAAACACAGGTGCCTTTTGCTCCCTCAAGCACCGCAACTATCGCTATTATTTCTTTGCACAACTTCTTTCCCTTACAGGATCATGGACCCAAACCACTGCACTGATGTGGCTTTCCTACAGCTCAGAACAGCAATCGCTTTGGCCCTCGCTTATCGCAGCATTGCAAGTCCTACCCGGTTGCTTCCTAGGCCCACTCGGTGGCAGACTTGCTGATCAATACCCCCGAAAAAAACTCATCCTAATCACCCAGATATTATTTTTGCTGCAAAGTCTTTCCCTCTTTCTTGCTGTCTATCTAGGCTTCACCTCGCCCTATATACTGCTTTGTTTTTCCCTACTTTGGGGCGTGATCAACGCAATCGATCTCCCCGCTAGGCTTACTTTCCTAGTTGAGATGGTGGGGATGCAGGATTTATTCAATGCAGTCGCACTCAACTCGCTTCAATTCAATCTTGCAAGGCTTGCAGGCCCTGCCATAGGCGCGCTACTCCTTGCAAACTATGGCCCTGAAGCATGCTTTCTTCTCAACACAATCAGTTACTTAATATTAATTCTTGCATTGGTATTGATGAACCAAGCCACGATGTTTCAAGAACCTTCACAGCGCAACAATGCGTCCTTATTCGAAGGCATAAAGTTTATCCTTGCACGATCCGATCTGGTTTTGGTCATCAGCATCGCAGGTGGCATGGCACTATTAGGATGGCCCTTACTCGCTCTATTACCAGGCTTCGTTGAGAAAGAACTCACATTAGGTCAAGAAGCCTATGGAACTTTGCTAAGTGGAGTTGGGGGCGGTGCCCTAACCTCTGCGTTAATCCTTGCGATACTGGGCAACAAAGCATCGAAGGGCATATCGCAAGCATTGGGAATGTTGCTTGCGGGAGTGGGCTTATTTACTTTGGGCGTATCTAACTCGATGCTATTTGCACTTCCTAGTACGATTTTATTTGGTGCAGGAATGATCTTATTTTTTGCAACTAGCCAGGGGTTGGTTCAACTAGGCGCAGGCAATACGCATCGTGGCTTAGTGCTAGGGGTGTGGAGTATGATGCTTTGTAGCATGGTTCCGATGGGGAACTTTTTAGCTGGCCCGCTTGCAGATCTTTTCACCGTTAGGCATGTGATGCTTTCACAGGCGGTTTTAATTTGGATCTTACTTACACTTTTCATCCTAATAAAAACCCGACCTATTGTTTCAAAGCCCCCTGCAGAATGCCGTTAACTTACGATGTAAGATGCTACAGAGTTAAGCTTTATAAGGTAAAAGCTTCAGACAAGAAAGCCATTAAACAGCAACGTTTTGCAGCGATAGTGACTAATGCGGGCGGGTGCTGCTGTTAAAGTTAGCGGTAGAAAAATGACTATCAGAAAAGCTGTCAATTCTATTTTACTTCCCAAATTTTGACAGTGCCATCAAGACCGGCACTAGCGATGGTCTTACCATCGGGTGCGAAGACAACTCCCCGAACATCGTTCTTATGGCCTTTGAAGGTTTGCAGGTTATCGGCACTAGAAGTGCTCCATGTTTTAACTAAATCATCACGGCCAGCAGAAGCTAACTGGTCTGAATCGGGAGAAAAGCTTAGGGAATCAACGCCTCCCTGATGAGCTGTAATTTCTTTGGAACTCGGGTTTTTAGCTCCCCAATCCCATACCAGTATTTTCCCTGCCCTGTCGCCACTCGCAGCTTTTTTCCCGTCTTTGGAGACTGCCAATGCACTGATCAATTTGGTATGGCCTTTAAGAATGTTTTGGGAAGAACCATCAACGGAATAAACATGAAGGTTGAAATCGCTGCCTCCTGAAAGGATAGTCTTGGAGTCAGGAGTCCAGACTATTTCCTGCATTTGCCCAGATTTTGCAAGGCTAGAAGTTTTTTTGAAGGTTGCGGTAGACCAAATTTCAATTGCCTGCTTGGATGCAATTGCAATGTTTTTGCCATCGGGCGAAAAAGCTAGCGCTTTGATGAATGCAGTTCCAGATTTAAGCGTTTGCTTTTCTTCGCCTTCGGGCATGGAGAGAATTTGTACCTGCCCGCCGTCCTGGCCAACTGCAAGCAATGAACCATCTTTGTTGAAATCGAGAGAAGATGCTTTTCTGTCTTTCGATTCGAGTGATTGTATTTTGGACTGCTTGATGGCATCCCAAAGAATGACTGCACCCGTTTTACTTATCCCTGCGAGTATGGTTCCTTCGTTGTTAAAATCAACTGCAAGAAATTGTTGGCTTTCCTTGAAGTTGACTTTTTCCTGCCCTCCACATCCAAGGACTAGGGAAAAAGATAGCATTACAGCAAAAACAAAAAATCTAGTTAGCATTTTGCGACCCATGACTGCAAATATGATCAAATCATTTTAGGATAAAGTTTAATAATCCCCAGCGACTTCACCACCTTGGCGGGTGCCAAGTTTTACCCAAGTTTGCCCATCAATCGAATCGGTGATAAATCTTACCGAGCCATCTCCGAATAGGAAATTAACGCCTCCCGAATGTTTGCTGGTGAAATCTTCAGCATGGGGTGTAGGGGAATTAGGTGTGTGCGGATCAGCGGGTTCGCCAGTATGCCCAAGAATATAAAGAGCGGCGCTTTCACCATCGAGATCGCCACCTGGAAGTGCACCCACCCAGGTGCATACTCCTGGAAGTGTTGCTGGTTTGGATTTCGAGCTTCGTTCACCCACAAAAAGGGTGTTGCTTAAGCCATCGGTAACTTCAGCAATCGAAACACCTCTGCCACGAAGAAACATACCACTCCCCACAGCGCAATCAATGTCTGCTAATTCTTCTTGCCCATTGACGCCAGCGTATGAACATTTCGCGAGTTCGAAATTGCCGCCCGTACCCGAAATAGTAAAGGTGTTTGAGCCTGTGTCATCAGATGGGCAAAGAAAGCCCTTAATTACAGTCTTACGAAAAGCAGCAGCAGCAGCAGAGGTGTTATTCATGTTAATGGAGTTGATATTGATTGATTTATAAAGGGTTTCTTGCTCAAGGTAGGGAAGGATTAAAGCACCCCAGCCCCAGCCAATAATAGGGTCAGGGTTTGGGACTGGGCTTTGGAGGGATGAAACTACCGGGTTAAGGGTCATATTATCGAGGTAACCTGCGGGAAACCTATTGTAAGTACTTTCGTAATTCATCATTGCCAGGCCAATTTGCTTTAGATTATTGGTGCATTGAAGCCTGGCAGCAGCATCTCGCACTTTCTGTACCGCAGGCAAAAGCAAGCCGATCAGTATCGCTATAATGGCAATCACCACCAAGAGTTCGATCAGGGTAAAGCCTTTTTTCAGGGATTTATAGGTCATTGTTCACCTCAAAATTGATGTTACAACAAAGTAAAACAAACTTATACTCCCAATTGTATAACAGAATATTACCGTGTCAACATGGTTATACTTTATTTGTTCGTTTTTTTTGGGTGGTAGGTTCGCTTCCTGTTATTTGCACCAAGGTTTTGCTTTCTAAACCGGATGGCTTTCCCGTTCGCCGTTGACACGAACTTTCAAAAACGAATATAAATTTATATCTTCAAAAAATTCGAAGGGAGATTTTGCGTTCTCCCCGCCCTTTATTTTGAGATGCATGGATGCGATTTTACTTGTTGGGATAAAGGATGTGTCCCTTGGTATGCGGCATTGCGAGTTCCGTTCCGATAAACGATCCCCGGCAGAACCTTGATTGGTCTGTCTGGCATAGTGATATTGCGTCTGGTAAATCGAGTTCAATCAATTCTCATGTGCTAAGAATGGTCCTTTGGTTGGCGAGCCTTCCCTACGGGGCAAGTGTATGGTTACGCAACATATTCTTCACAATTAAAATATTCAGGATAAAAAAAGTAGCAGTACCTGTGGTTTGCATAGGCAACCTGACTGCTGGGGGCACAGGAAAAACCCCATGTGTTGAATGGCTGTGCAGGGTTCTATGCTCGTTGGAATTGCGCGTTGCGATTTTAAGCCGTGGCTATGGCGGTGCGGGTGGCGCCAATGATGAAGCCATGGTGCTTGAAGATCGATTACCCGATGTGCCACATCTTCAGGGGCCTGACAGATATCTGATAGCTCAATCAGCAATCGAAGAGTTGGAAAGTGAAGTGCTGGTATTGGATGATGGTTTTCAGCATCGCCAGTTTGCCAGGGATTTGGATATTGTGTTGGTGGATGCGACGAACCCGTGGGGTCATGGCTACTTGTTGCCTCGTGGAACATTGCGAGAGCCCAAATCGGGATTAAAAAGAGCAGGGGCAGTTGTGATAACCCGTGCGGATCAGGTGGCGGAAGAAAAGCTAACAAGCCTTCGAAATGAGATTACCAAAATAGCTCCGGGTTTGGTGCTTTGCGAAGCAATACATCAGCCTGTAGAAATGATTTGTTGGGAAAGTGAATCGATGGAGTTGGAAGAGATCAAGGGTAGGAAAGTGCTTGCGTTTTGCGGAATAGGAAACCCAGGATCATTTATCAAAACATTGGAAAACCTAGGTGCAAGTGTAGTGGGGAGCAGGGTTTTTCCGGATCATCATGCTTATACAAGAAATGATATTGCGGATTTGATTGAGTGGGCTTCCCAGCTTGCAGATGGGGATACACTTTTGGTTACAACCCATAAGGATTTGGTGAAAATTCGAACCTCATCCTTGGGTGGGAATCAGCTTTATGCGCTTCGAGTTGAAATGCGATTTTTGTCTGGTGCGGAACAGCTTCGAGCATTGGTGCGATCCAAAACGCTTTTAGTTTAGTCCGAGAGCTTTTTATATGGAGGATTTTATAGTGACTTATACCGGAATCAAAAATATGAACAAACCTTTCGATCTTCAGGGTTTGAAAACCTACGATTTGGCATCTAGACCTTCGAAGGTGTTTAAGGAAGATTTGGGAAAGCCATTAAATGAGCACGCTTCGGTTGCAGATTTGATCGATTCACTACCCAATCAACTTGCTGGTAAAAGCATTCGCAGGGTGAGGGATCATCTGGTAAGGGCAGGTTCCAATGGCAATACCGTGGTTGCTGCCATCGGTGGGCATGTGATTAAAACAGGCTGTGCTCCCTATTTAATTGATTTGATTCAAAAGGGGATTATCAAGGCGATTGCAATGAATGGGTCTGCTGCGATCCATGATGTGGAATTGGCCTTGGAAGGAAAAACGAGCGAAGATGTTGGCACGATGTTGAATGATGGGAAGTTTGGAATGGCGCGCGAAACCGCAGATTTCTTCGCACTTGCAACCCGCAGGGGGGCAGATGAGGGCATTGGCCTTGGCGCTGCTGTTGGTGCATTGCTTGAAGAAAAAATGTGTAAGGCTCCTGAAGTCAGCCTTTTGCTTGCAGCCCGCAAAGCTAACATTCCTTGCACCGTTCATGTCGCTGTGGGCACCGATATTGTGCATATGCATCCCCATGTAAGTGGTGCTGCTATTGGTGAATCAAGTCACTTGGATTTTCGCATTCTATGCTCTGTGGTAAGCACCATGGCTAATGGTGTTTGGTTGAATCTTGGTAGTGCGGTGATCATGCCTGAAGTTCTTTTAAAGGCGGTCAGCGTTGTCAGGAATTTCAACTACGATTTGGATGGGCTTGTTTGTGTGAATATGGATAAGGAATCGCGTTACCGCAGCACGGTGAATGTGCTTAACCGGCCTTCTTCCGAAGGCATTGAAATTACCGGGCACCATGAAATCATGTTGCCATTGTTGCATGCATCTGTGGCAGCGGCATGGGCTGTAAGGCCGAAGTTTAATGAATCCAAGGCGGCCTAATTATTTAGGGGAAGTCATGTTGAACGAAATGAAGCCCAGACTGGTTACGCCTGAAGTTTTAATGCAGCAGGGAACCGAACTCGTTGATCTTGTGCACAAGCTTGGGCAACCAAGGATTCTTGTGCTGGGCGATCTGATGTTGGATCGATATGTTTGGGGCGATGCAGAGCGCATCAGCCAGGAAGCGCCTGTGATTTTGCTTCGGGCAGAACGCAGAGAAGAGCGCCTAGGCGGGGCTAGCAGTGTTGCGACCATGCTTAAAGCGATTGGTGCAAGTGTGCAAATTGCTGGTGTTGTTGGAAAAGATTCGAATGGCGAGCAATTGCGCAGTATGTTGATAGAGCAGGGGATTGATCCTGAAACGGTGTTGGTGGATTCTGAACGGCCCACTACGGTTAAAGAGCGCTACATAGGCAAGGCCCAGCATAGGCATCCGCAGCAGATTATTCGAGTTGATTACGAGGTGCGTGATCATCTTTCCAAGCATTTAGAAACCCGGCTTGCGGAATTGATCAAACGCAACATCAATGATTTTGATCTCGTTTTGGTTAGTGATTACGACAAGGGCGTCTGTACTCCAGGCTTGCTTGCAAGCGTGATTTCCGATTGCAAAGCCTTAGGCAAGAAAGTAGTTGTTGACCCTATTAGGGGTAGCGATTATCGCAAATATCATGGCGTTTCGACCATGACTCCCAACAGGCTTGAAGCTGGACTCGCTACAGGCAGGGTGATTGAAACCAATGAAGATGGCTTGGCTGCTGCTGCATTATTGCGCGAGCGATTAGATATGGAGGCCGCCATTATTACCCTTGATAAAGAGGGGATGGCTCTTTCGCACCAAGATGGGCGCTCTGATATTTTTCCTACAAGAATTAGGCAGGTTTACGATATCACTGGCGCAGGCGACATGGTGCTTGCAGTGTTAGGCATGGCACTTGCTGCAGGTGCTGATTACCCCGAAGCCATCAAGCTTGCAAATATTGCAGGTGGATTGGAAGTAGAAAAGATTGGCGTGGTTCCTGTTACTAAAGCCGAAATGATCGAAGATATCTGCAAATCTTCCCTTGCTACCAAGGGCGATAACCTTTCTGGTATCGAAAAAATGATGGGTCGCGATTCGCTTCTTCGTGAACTTGAACAGCACCGGAAGCTAGGCAGAAAAATTGTATTCACCAATGGCTGCTTTGATGTACTTCATGCCGGCCATGTTCAGTATTTGCGCGAAGCCAGAGCGCAGGGCGATATTCTTATCGTTGGTTTGAACAGCGATTCAAGCGTGCAAATGTTGAAAGGCCCAACTAGGCCCGTCAATAAGATTGATGCCCGCTCCGTAGTTATTGCTGGCCTCGAATGTGTTAGTTATCTCGCTATTTTTGAAGAAAAAACACCCATCGATTTAATTCGCTTCCTTAAGCCTGATGTTTTGGTCAAGGGCGCTGATTATCAGAAGGATGAGGTGGTAGGCGGGCAATTTGTTGAAAGCTATGGAGGCAGGGTTCACCTTGCTTCGCTTCGTAAAGGTTTTTCCACTACCGTTATTTTAGAGCGCCTTGGAGCTGCTTAATTTTCTACAAGGATGTTTGATTCTATGAATGTTGCGATTTTTCTTCCAGGATGGATTGGTGATGCGGTGATGGCTACTCCTGCCATCAGGGCGCTCAAACTCCATTTCCCCTCGGGAAAATTCGTCTGCGTTTCCAAGTCGTATGTTGCTCCAATTCTTGCAGGCAATCCTTGGTTTGATTCCATGATTCTTACAGGTGGGAAAAAAGATCTATCCTTATTAGAAGCTGCATCACAACTCAAAAAAGAAAAAATCGATGTCGCTGTTTTGTTTCCCAATTCTTTCAGGGCAGGCCTCCTAGCATGGATGGGAGGATGCAAACGATCCATTGGATTCAACCGCTATTTCAGAAAATGGCTACTCTCTGATTCGCTTGAATCACCACAAAATGCAAAAGGCGAGTTCATTCCTTCGCCAGCCATTGATTCTTATAACCAGTTAGCCATGGTTGCAGGGGCTCCGAATCCAGGGTATGAAATGCAGCTTTTTACTTCCACGGTAGAAGAAGAAATGGCTGAGCAGGTCTGGAAATTTGCAGCATTCAAAGACAAGCCGGAAGTTATCTGCTTGAATCCAGGGGCTGCCTTTGGTGCTTCCAAGCTTTGGCCTGCGGAGCATTTTGCTTCTCTTGCACGCGAACTTATCAGGCTTAGAGGGGCTGGCATTCTTGTCATGTGTGGGCCCAAGGAAAGCGAACTCGCGCTTCGCATTACTTCGCTTATTGGCCATCCTTCAGCACGGTGCCTTGCAGAACCTGGCATGCCCGATCTTTCGCTTGGCTTAAGCAAGGCTTGCATTAAGAAATGTCAATTGCTGGTAACAACGGATAGTGGGCCGAGGCATTTTGCGGCGGCGTTCAACAAGCCTGTGGTTTCATTGTTCGGCCCCACCCACATAGAGTGGACTGACACTTATCATAAGAAGGAAATCAACCTGCAGAAGAAGTTGCCTTGCGGGCCATGTCAGAAACGGGTTTGCCCGCTGGAGCATCAGTGCATGAAGGAATTGATGCCTTTGGATGTGTTGAGTGCGGGTGTTAGTTTGTTGGATCAGCAGTTAGAAAATGCAAGGTTTTTAAGGTCGGTGGGATAATACTTGGAGTGAGTGTTTTGATTTCAAGGATGTTAAGAATAATGGGTGTGATTTTCTTGCCAGTGGCTGGCTTGCTGGGGAAGATTTCAAACATGTTTTCGTCTTCAAAGAATGGTTTTCTGGTTATTCGTCCCAGCAAACGAGCCATGCTATTTTCCCAGGGTATTGAAAAACCGGAAGATGTTTTCAGCTTGGAAGGAATCAGGGTTACAGGGCATGGTTGGAAAACAGGCAGGCATGTATCAAGCGTAACTTTGGGGAATGGTAAAAACGAAGCTCGCGCGTTTTTGAAAAAAGAACACAATCGGGGTTGGGTAAAAACAATCCTGGCGCATTCAGCCGGAGTATTGCACGAAGCCCGCATTCTTAAAGCACTTGAACACGAGGGGATTCCAGCTCCTTTGTGGGTTGCAGTAGGCAAAACCTGCCTGGGCCATTCTTTCCTCTTAGTAGAAGAAATTCCTGACACTGTAAATCTCAAAACTTATTTTGCAGAGCAGCGAAGTCGAAACCAGCGTAAAGAAGTATTGCGCAGGCTTGCATGGGTTCTGGCCCGGATGCACACCCTTGGTTTTTCACATGTTGATTTGTACTCGAAGCATGTTTTGGTTAACCCGGAAACCCGGATGGTTTATCTGCTCGATTGGCAAAGATCTTTCAGAATGCGGGATCTGCCTTGGAATATAAGGTCGGGTAATCTTGCAAGGCTTCACGCCACCTTGGACGAAAGTATCCTACGGCCCAGAGAAAAACTTGCGTTCCTAACTTCCTACCTTGAAGCTACCGCTCATTTTTCACAAGGGAATTCCAACCTCCCGCTATTTCATCTGCTTGCACTTGATATCGATCGCGAAGCCATCAGGCTTTTAAGCTACAGGCATGTTCGCGAAAAGCGTAACACTCAGGTTGCATTACAGCCACAAAATTGGATTTTCCTCGAAAAGCAAAATCTCTTCGTCACCTCCATTTGCTCTGAGGATGAAAAATTACACCTTGACCAATTACTATTAGAAGCAAAAAAGCTTCAGGTAAGTGGAAAGGTAGTCCTTCGAAAAGCAATGCCGTGCGGTGATTCTGAACTTCGTTTGCAGTATCGCAATATTTCGTGGTTTGAATCACTCTTTTTTTCTTACTTTAAATCCCGTAAAGCCAAGGCCCCTGAGTATTCCCACGCTGCAATTCTTTACAAGATTCAACGCCATGGCGTGTGTACTGGGAAAATCCTTGCTCTTGGTATTCGCAAGAAGAATTTCTTCTCACAAGAATCGTTTTTACTTACGCGAGAGCCTGCAAAGACTTTGCCCCTTTATGAATGGTTTCAACAGGGAACAAGTGCCGAGATTTTGGGCAGGCAGCAGATGGTTTTTGAAGCAATGGGCAGGATGCTTGCCAAGGTTCATTCCTCTGGTTGTTATCTTAAGGGAAAGAAGACCTTGTTTTTAAGGGTTGCCGAATCTTCCGATCTGCAGGTTTATCTTGATGCTGCAAATTGCCTCGAGGAAGCTCCGGTTGCAAATCCCAAATGGGCCAGCATTGATATGGCGAAAATGAAACAAGTGCTTCGATCATTGGGCGCACAACAGCAAGGCATTGTCTGCTTTCGCAAAGCCTATTCTGACGAGATCGGGCATGATCATCAGATGAAAAATTCTACATCCCAAATTGGAACTGGAGTTCTTGCTATGGATGTAAATTCGGGCGGAACAAAGCTTGCCACCATTCGCAAAACTAATTTAGTAATAAATGAAATGAACATGAATGAAATGCAAAATGGCGTGGCAATTCAAGTTCAAAAAGATGGCAGCTATGTGAAGTTTTATTCCAGCCCTGAATGGATTGCCCATTATGGTGAAGATTGGACAACCCGTGTAATGGATATTGGGGTCACGGATAGGTTTCATTCGAAGCAGGGTCGTTCGGTGGGCAGGATTATTCTGCCTGGCAAGGATGGTAAACCCGAGCTTTGTTTTTATTTGAAAAGGCATTATAAGCTTTCGTTTTGGGAAGGATTGATGGGTTGGTTGTTTCCTAAAAAAGCATCGTCTCCTGCGCTGCAAGAATTTCACCATCTTGCAACAGCCAGACAATTGGGGCTACAGGTGCCTGAAACCGTTGCAGCGGTGGAGTTCATAGGGCCGGGCGCTAGGCTTCGAAGTGCACTCGCAGTTCGTGAATTGGATAATATGATTCCGCTTCATGAAGCGATTCCTTTAGCATCTGTTAGGCAGACACCCCAGGCGTTTCGCAGGTGGAAAAAATCACTTGTTAGCGAAATGGCACGCATGTCAAGAATTCTCCATGATCGTAATTGGTTTCATAAGGATCTTTATTTGTGTCATTTTTATATCGATAAGAATGACACATTCCGAACACCCAATTGGAGAGACAAGGTTGTGCTGATTGATCTGCACAGATTAGGGAGCCATACTTGGACTTCACAGGTTTGGAAAATCAAGGATCTTGCCCAGCTTATTTATTCCTCTGAAATCGAAGGTGTTGATGATCGGGATAGGCTCGAGTTTTGGCGCTGCTATAGGGATTTAGGTCCTCGATCCGCATTGGATCGGATTTTGCTTTATGTGATTAGAATCAAATGGGGTCGTTACAGACGCCATAACTTAAAAAAGAAAGCTGCTTAGTTCTTTACAAATGTTGGTTAAGTTTATTGCCCTTGTTGGTCGAGATTAAATGAGTGTATCGATTGTTTCGGTATGGTAATCAGAAAGGCAGTGGTTTAGGTAAGATGGATATAGCATTTTGCTATGAAAGTGTCCTTCCCAAGCGCGGTGGTTGTGAAACCTACATCGCATCGCTTGTTCGTAGGCTTGCTCTTGATGGGCATCAAATCCATCTTTATGCCAGTCGCTGGGATGCTTCTGCGTTGCCTACTTCCGTGATTTTTCATCAGGTTGATCTTCCATGGTCTCCAAGGTTCATGCGCCCTTGGTCGTTTGGTTCTGCTTGCTTAAAAGCTCTTAAGGGCCAGGATCATGATGTCAGCGTTGGGTTTGATAAAACCTGGGGCCTCGATGTGCTATACCCCCAAGGTGGTTTGTTTGCAGCTACTGCAGAGCATAACCTTTTAAAATATAAGAACCCTACGATTCGCAAGGTTGTTAAATTCTTCAAAACATTTGATCTTTCCCATCAATCTTTTTTGATGCTTGAACGATTGCAATACCTTGGAATGAAAAAATCGATCGTGATTGGCATTAGTGAAATGGTGCGTGATCACTTCCAAAAATATTATCAGATCTCTGCCAATGATCTTCGTCTTGTTCGTATTGCGATGGATCCCAACCGCTTTCAGGAAACCGACAGGCTCAAGCGCAGAATCGAATGGCGTCAGCAGTGGAATATTGATCCATCTGATTGCTTGGCATTGTTTGTTGGGATGAATTATCGGCTCAAAGGTTTGGAACCATTGCTGCATGCGATGAAGCTTTTGCCTGCAAAGAGCCCGATTAAACTTATGATTGTGGGTAACAAGCATACAGGCGGTTTTGAAAAGCTTGCTGATAGGCTTGGCGTTGCAGACAAAGTTCGTTTTGTTGGTTTTTGTGATGACATGCGCAATTGTTACTTCGCATCCGACTTCCTCGTTCATCCAACCTTTTATGATCCTTGCTCTAATGTGGTTCCCGAAGCCATGGGTTGCGGCTTGCCCGTAATCACAACCCGATACAACGGTGCATCAGAATTCATCACACAAAACAAAGAAGGCATCGTGGTGGATGATCCCCATGATTACGAAAAACTTGCCTGGAGTATGACGCAATATATTGATAGCCAGACCAGAATTGCAGCAGGCCAGGCAGCTAGGAAGACCGCAGGCCAGTGGACTTTCGAGCATCATTACAAACAGATGTTAGCGGTGTTTCTTGAAGTTGCTTCCAGAAAATCCAATGAACGAGATTCTCAATCTTCTTCAACTGCAAGCACCTGAATGCAATCGCATTGATTGGTAAGGCCCGCCCACAAACTTATTAAGCTGCTGCTTAATTTTCGACTTCCCAGCCAGCGCTTAAATCCAAAGCCCTTTGCTTTTAAAGCGTTTGATGCTGACTCTCGAAGCCAGCTAGAATGCCTGATCTGGCGCATTTCCAGCACTTTCAACCCTGCTTTACTAAGCATACTTTTAAAACTCGTTGGGTTGAAGAAAAGCAAATGCCTCGGGAAATCAATGCCTAGCCAATCTTCCTGATACCATCGAAATGGCAGACTCTCGATGTTTGGTACAGAGATAGATATTTTGCCTTTTGTAGCTAAATGTTTCCTTGCATTCATCAAGGTTTCAATCGGGTTGTGCAGATGTTCCAAAACCTGCCTTAGGGTGATGCAATCGAATTTCAGTGAGGCAACTTCCGGATGATCGAAATCTCCCCGCAAGGCTTTTATTCCTGCTGCATTCGCAACTGCTATGGCATTTGCTGAAGAATCCAGCCCTGTTACATCCCACCCCAACGCCTTCATTTTTAGAAGGAAGGCACCATTGCCACAACCGTAGTCGAGTAACTTTGCATGAATCCGAGGAGGAGGCGAAGAGAATTCCTTGCTGCCTTTTTTGTGGTGTTTGATTTTATTGGCTTGATGCGGGGCATAATCATCGGAGTAAAATTGTCCGATGATGTTGCGGTTAGGCCTTGGAGAAAGAAAGACGAGTTGGCAATCCGGGCAGCGGATTAATTGAGCCGGGCTCTGCTCGAATCCTGCAATGGGTTTGAGGTTTAGAAAAACAAAACCCCGGTTGCATTGGCAACCAGGGCAATCTGTTTTCTCCCAGTCAGCAGTAAGATCGAGGCTCATTTACCTTCGGTATACCTGCTTAAGTATTCACCGGTGCGCGTATCAATTGCGATAAATTCGCCTATGCCGATGAAAGGTGGAACGGTAATTTTAAGGCCGGTTTCGAGGATTGCTGGCTTGAATTGAGCTGCAGCCGTTGCGCCTTTTAATGCAGGGTCAGTTTCGACCACTTTAAGGTGCACGGTTGGAGGTAATTCCAGCGAAATGGGCTTTGCTTCGAAGAAAGTCACATGCACGATGTCGTTTTCTTTGAGATAAAAAATCTGGTCGCCTACCCAGTCTTTATGCAGCGGGGTTTGTTCGAATGATTCTTGATCCATGAAGATAAAATCATCGCCATCGCGGTACAGATACTGTGCTTCCCTTTTATCGAGGTATGCTTGTTCTACTTTGTCTTGGGGGCGAACCCGACTTTGCAAAGTATTGCCATTGCTGATGTTCTTAAGCTTCAAGCTAAGAATAGAGCGCAAGTTACCAGGGGTATTAAGATCGCGATCAATCACTTGGAAGAGTTGACCACCTTCGCCCACGATAACCATACCTTTTCGAACCTGACTATAATCAATTGATGACACATGAACCTCCAGACAAATAAAACATAAAAAACGCTGGGATATATATTACAGTCAACTTACCATCAAATTAGGGTAACGTGAAGGGGTATAAGAAGATAATCATGTTTAAAATCTATTTTTGTGCCTGCATGTCCGACAGGGAAAAATCTATTTTTTGATCCCTTGGGTTGGAATCAGGCATGATGAATGCAGAGAATTTTTTCGTTGCGGGTGGTGCAAACTCTAATCGGGTGATCTCCCAGGTCTCTGCGTCGATTTCTTTTTCGGAAACTTGCCAATTTGGGATCCAGACTTTAAAATCATGCTTTCCCTGAGGGAGATTTGCAATTTCAAAGGCTCCATCTTTGTCGCATCGTGTTGCGTAGGGGTGCGTTAAAACGAAAAGATGGGATCGCATCCAGAATTGGCCGGTGCCTGTGGTTAAAGTTGTAACACCGGGTTTTGTAAACACCCTATGAACCGGTTTGTTTTTGTTAGATAAAGGAATGCTGAAAAAGGCATCACCCCGGGCTCTGATCGAATAGAAAAAATCTTGCTTGTTGACAAAATTAACTCCGTCTCCAAGCATCACGAAACCAACGGGAGAAGAGATGCCATCTTGGTTGACTTGCATTTTGAAATGGTTGGTTTCCACCTCTACTGGTGCGAAACTGACTTTATTAAGGTCGTTTGTTTCTGGAACATCCAAAAAGACGATAGCGTGTTCAATACCTTTGTTACTAGGGTTTATTTTGGGCGCGTTTGGATTGGCCCATGCAAGCCTAGGTTTGCTGGCATGTTCGCTTAATGGGCTGATTGGGCCGTTAAAGCCCTCGATAATCGGGGTTGGCCCAGACCAGAAAACCTGCCCTTTGATGCTTCCTTTGTTTAGTTCTTCTATGGGCTTCAAGGAAGTAGAAAATATGGTAGTTTGATTGGTACTTGTTGTTTTGCTTTTTTCGCTGCAAGCCATGCCTGAAGTTATGCCTGCAATAAATAGGCACAATAGTGAGGCTTTGATTAGCGATCTAAAGGCACTATTGTTGTGCGCATTTGCTAGTTCGCTTTTTTCTTTGGAGTATGCCATGCCTGCCACCATTGCCAAGGGGTATCGGGTTCATTTAGTATCAGAATCGCCTACAGTGCCTTGTTCCTGTGGAGAAAGCACCCGGGTTTTAACTCGACCTGATGGTTTAGCTTGTAACTTTCATGTCACTTTTATCCAAGATTCAGTCAAGCATTACCATAAGGAATGTACAGAGGTTTACTATATTTTAGAGGGTAAAGGCAAGATGGAATTGAACGATGACACCATCGAGGTAGAGCCCGGAATGGTAATTTACATCGAACCGAACACAAAACATAGGCTTTACAGCTTAGAGGGTGTGCGCACTATCGTTCTTGGTATACCAGCGTGGAACCCCGAGGATGAGTTTTACGATTGTTAATTCCCCTCGTTTAGGCCCCAGCGCTTTTGCAGGTTGTGATCAACGCCTAATTGATCGCAAACTCGAGCTACAATAAAATCTACGATATCATCTACCGAAGTGGGCTTATGATAAAAACCGGGCATAGCGGGCAAAATAACAGCTCCTGTCTCTGTGCAGGTAATCATGTTGCGCAGGTGTACTAAATGCAAGGGGGTTTCCCGCGGTACAATCACCAATTTTCTGCGTTCCTTCAAATGAACATTTGCAGCTCGGGTGATTAAATTGTCGGAAATCCCTGATGCTATTGCACCCATCGTCCCCATGCTACAAGGGCAAATGACCATTCCCCCTGTTAAAAAAGATCCGCTGGCGATGCCCGATCCGAAATCACGGTAGTTGTGGTAAGTAAACCTACTTGAGAGAAGTGGCGTCCAAAATTCACCGAAAAACTTTGAGGGATTAAACTTGTCTGGGTCGATTTTTCTGCCACATTCTGTTGCTATCACTTCTACCGCGGATGGACTTAGGGTAAAGTGTATGTGCTTTCCGGCTTGAAGGAGTACTTCAAGCAGCCGAATTCCATAGGGGGCACCGCTGGCGCCTGTCATTGCGATTACGATATCTTCGATTGCCATGATTTAGTACCTTGGAAATTCAGGAATAATTCGAACCAATAGAAATTAGAATCCTCATCATTATGATAGATCCCAATAAAGTCCTTATTACCATAGAAAAAGCAATTCTTGCATTTAAAAATACTCCGGGCAGGTCTGGAAGGGTGCTTCGTCTTGCTAGCGCTTCCGAGGTTATTGTAGTGGGGGATTTGCATGGCAGGGTGGATCACCTCAAAAAAGCCTTTACTTTAGCGGATTTAAAAGCCAATCCCAAGCGAACGCTTATCGTTCAGGAATTAATCCACGGTACGACAACCCATGCGGATGGGTCGGATAATTCCCATTTGGTTTTAGACATGGTTGCATCATTAAAGTGTCAGTTTCCCAATCAGATTCATTATTTGTTGGGAAATCATGAGCTATCGCAAGTAACAAACAGGCAGATTTCAAAGAATAATATCGATTTGAATCAATTGTTTGATCATGGGGTTGCGTTTGCATATCCTTCGGCGGTTACTCAAATAATAACAGCATACAAGAACTTGATAAGCGTGATACCAGCGATGATTTTGCTGCCAAATCAGGTTTGCATTAGCCATAGTTTGCCCGATAAGACGAAGTTAGAAAGTTTCGATCCGAAAAAGCTTGAGTTGGTTCCCGAGCAGGAGTCTGATCTTTTCCCCAATGGTAATGTGCATTCATTGGTTTGGGGTAGGGATACCAGCCTTGAAAATGCGGAAAACTTCCTTAATAAGGTTCATTGCAAATGGCTGGTGACAGGACATATTCCTTGCAACCATGGATTTGATTACACTAATTCCAAGCAGATTATTTTGGATGCGCATTTTGATAATGCTGCGGGTTATTGCAGGCTTCCTGCGGATCAAGAAATAACTGGCGAAGTGTTTTTAAAGAGTGGCGGACTTTTGTAGAAGTGGAAACCCGTTGGGATTTTAAGATGTCTAGTACTCCCCCAAAAAAAATGCCTGCAACTCCCAGAGAAGCTCTTGGCCCAACCATTTGGGAAACAGTAATTGCAGGAGAAAAAGAATTCACGATCGGCCGGCCTTCCGAAACCGATAAAATGCTTACCCATCCAGATGTACTTAACGATATTACTTACAACGAAAACATGCCCTACTGGGCTGAAATCTGGCCTTCCGCCCGGATGCTTGCCAAGTTTTTGATGAAAGAACAATTTACACCCAACCAGAAAACCTTGGAAATAGGGTGTGGGTTGGGCCTTGTTGGTGTGGTCGGGCTTCACAAAGGCTTGAATGTTACTTTTTCAGATTATGATGCCACCGCCTTGGAGTTCGCTGCTGAAAATGCCCGTGCCAATGGGTTTGAAAATTTCGCAACCATGCAGATCGATTGGCGTAATGTGCCCGATGATTTAAGCTTTCCGCTTATTCTCGCATCAGATTTGGTTTACGAGCATGGTAATGTAGACCCGTTGTTAAAAATGATTGCCAAGGTTTTAGCGCCTGATGGTTTGTGCTTGATGACCGATCAAGATCGGATTCCAGCCCAATTGCTTAGAGAAACGCTTGATAAATCGGGGTTTGTTTACAATACGCAGGTTTTAAAAGCTGGATTGCCTGGTGGCATCAGGCACAAAGGGACACTTTACACCATTCGAAAAGGGTGAAAGTGCTTCGCATTTTGTATTTTTCACGCTAACATGATGATTGAGTATGTGTTTCCTTGGAGATGCCTATGAAAAAGATGATCCTGATGGCTGGTTTCCTGCTTGCAGTTGCGTACACATCTGCTGCAGAGGTATCTGTAAAAACAGTTAAATACTCTGACTTAACCTCGCTGGTTCGAAACAATCAGGGGAAGGTTATTTTGGTCGATTTCTGGCGCCATGACTGAGTCCCTTGTAAAAAGGAATTTCCGCATCTGGTTCAGATGCATCAGAAATTCGCAAACCAAGGGTTCATGCTGGTGACAGTGCATTTAAACATGGCTATAGATAAGGATTTAGTGGGAGGGGTCGAGAAAACTACTCTGCCTTTTCTGCAAAAGATGAAAGCAGACTTTGTGAATTTGATTCTTGATGAACCCCAATCGGTGTGGATGTCCAAGTTGGACGGTGGTTCTGTCCCAACCCTGTTTTTATTTAACAGACAAAATCGAATTGCCCAGAAGTTCGATGATGTTGAAGATCCCGAAAAATTGGAAAAACAAATACAAGAACTGTTGAGCAAACCTTGAGCGATATACCTCCAATTCAATCTGCCCCCAAATCAGTCATCAAGGATGATGTTGCAACCGCAATGGGAAAAATCCCCAGTGGTCTGTTCATTCTTTCTCTCATTGACGATGCAGGCGCAGATGACTTTATGCTGGCAAGTTGGGTGCAACAGTGTTCTTTTTCACCCTTAATGGTGAATATTGCGATTCGTTCTGAGCGCAGCATACTTTCGCAGTTGTTGCCGGGCAAAATCTTTAATCTTCATATCATTAAGGAAGGGCAAAACCAGATGGTTGGCAAGTTTGCCAAGCCTGTTTCTGGTGCTGATCAATTAAAAGATTTGAACCTACAAAGAGATCCCAACTTGCCCGTTGTTCTTCTGGATACCTGTGCGGTTTTACAATGCAAAGCTGCGGGTGTTCTTAATGCGGGTGATCATCAGTTGCTAGTTGCCGAAGTGGTTTCAGGCACAATGCTTGCCGGGGGTGATCCCATGGTTCATGTGCGCAAGAATGCCCGGAATTATTGATATTTCGGGTGTGGTATTCAAACCTTTAGTTTTTGGAATGATTGCATGAAAAGGCTTTTGGATAGTTTGAAAAAAATTGTTGGTGCTGATGCCATCATTACTGCTGCAAGCGAATTGATGGTTTACGAGTGTGATGGTTTTACGATAGATAAAAACCGGCCCGATGTCGTTGTTTTTCCAACCACCACCGAGCAAGTTTCGAAGATAGTCGAGGCCTGCAATTATTTTGAAGTCCCTTTTCTGCCAAGAGGGGCGGGCACTAGTCTTGCGGGCGGTTGCCTACCCGTGGGCGGTGGCGTTGTAATCTCGCTTGCTCGCATGAAAAAGATCTTTGATGTAGATTATAGAAACCGCTGCGCTTTGATTGAGGCGGGCGTTGTCAATCTTTGGCTTACCAATCACCTTAAACCCCAAGGTTACCACTTTGCTCCAGATCCTTCCAGCCAAGGGGCTTGCACCATCGGGGGTAATGTCGCAACCAATTCGGGCGGACCTCACACCCTAAAGTATGGCGTGACGGTTAATCACATCATGGGCGTGGAACTTGTATTGCCCGATGGCGAAATCATCCACACTGGTGGCCCGCTTGAAGATAATCCCGGCTATGATCTTACGGGCGTGATCGTTGGCTCTGAAGGGACTTTTGGCGTTGCAGTGAAATCATGGGTTAGGATCACTCGCAACCCCGATACTTATCGCACCTTGTTAGGTGTTTTCAATAGTGTTGATGATGCCACCAATACTATCAGTGAAATAATCGGTGCAGGCATTGTTCCTGCTGCACTTGAAATGCTCGATCAAATGATTCTTGGCGCACTTGAGGATGCCTTCCATTTTGGTTTTCCTCTTGATGCGGGCGCAATTCTCATCATGGAAGTCGATGGATTAGAAGCGGGGATTGATACTGAAGCAGAACGAATTACTCAGATTGCTATAAAGCATGGCGCACGCGAAGTTCGTAAAGCGGACACCGATGCCAAGCGTACCTTGCTGTGGAAAGCCCGTAAGCAGGCCTTTGGCGCAGTAGGCAGGCTCGCATCCAGTTTTTGCACTCAGGATGGTGTTGTACCTCGAAGCAAGTTGCCTCATATACTTCGGGAAATTCAGCGCATTGGCCTTAAGTATGATCTCAAAATATGTAATGTGTTTCATGCAGGGGATGGCAATATTCATCCCATTCTGCTTTTCGATGAACGGTTTCCTGATCAAGTAACACGGGTTCTTGCAGCCAGTGGCGAAATCCTTGACGAATGCATTAGGGTTGGCGGTAGTGTCACCGGAGAACATGGAATCGGTGTCGAAAAAATCGATTTCATGTCCAAGCTTTTTACCCCTGATGATCTTGCAATGATGATCAGGCTACGGAACGCATTCAACCCAACGAATAATTGCAGCCCACACAAAATGTTGCCCACTGCGGGCGCCTGTATTGAAGCTTCCAAAGCCGGTAGAATGGCTGCAATGTAGTAACGGAGGATCTTTCCTTGTCTTTTTCTGATTCGTTTAATTCGCTCGATGGTTTTCAGCACAAGCATCCTTCCGATGTTCTTGAAGCATGTGAAATCATCAAGCAGTCTGCTGCCAACTTGGATGCCATCGTTCCCTCTGGGTCTGGTTCCAAGATGAATATTGGTTATGCGCCTTCTCGTAAGGGCGTTGTGCTTGGTACAAAAAATCTTAATAAGGTGATTGATTATCCCGCCCGTGACATGACTGTTACCGTGCAGGCGGGTATCCTTATTAAAGATTTGAAGGAGATGCTCGGGAAAGAAAATCAAAGGCTTCCCATCGATGATCCTTATCCTGCTAATTCTTCTCTTGGTGGTTTACTTGCTACCAATACTTCAGGGCCCAGGCGATTTGGTTGGGGCACTTTGCGTGATTATGTGATTGGTATTTCTATCCTTAATGATGAAGGCGTAGAAACCAAAGCGGGTGGTCGGGTTGTTAAAAATGTTGCTGGCTACGATTTCTGCAAGCTTCATACAGGCGCTTTGGGAACTCTTGGAATTATTTCTCAGGTTACGCTTAAAGTAAGACCTAACCCGGAAGCTTCTGCTTTTCTTTTGCTTACCTTAAATCCTGCCAATGTTGAATCTGTTTTAGATCGGATTCATAACACCAAGACCAGGCCTGTTGCAGTTGAGTTACTTAATAAAACTACTTTGCAACATCCTCTCTTTAAGCATCTTGCTGTTACTTCTGACTACGGGATTTTTATTGGTTTTGAACACAGTACTGAAGCAGTGAAATGGCAAACCGAAACACTCGCAAACGAACTCGCTGATGTTCCAAATAGCAAGATTGAGATCATCAATGGGCCTTCTGATGCTGCATTATGGCAGGCTCTAGGAGAGTTTCAAGCTGCTCGGATTTCTGGTTGCCCTCTGACTTTTAAAGCAAACATTCCTTCTGCCAAGGTTGCTTCTTGGTGTGCTTTGGCAACTGATACTATCCCTGGTGTTTCGCTTCAGGCACATGCAGGTTCGGGGATTGTTTTCGGACACATCCCAGAAGGCGTATCTAGGCAAGTGGCATTTAACTCTATCGATATTCTTTTACAAAAGGCTGTTCGTTATCAGGGGAATTTGGTTCTTCCTTACTGCCTGCCCGAGTGGAAAGCAGACTTCCCGGTTTGGGGTCAAACCCGGCCTGATGTTAAAGTCATGCGTAAAGTTAAAGAATCTCTAGATCCTAAAGCACTATTTAACCCCGGACGATTTGTTGATCGTATTTAATCACTAGGCTCAAAATATAATCTTATGAATACACATACACACAGCGTTTCTAAACCAATTCCTAAAGATCCCCTCGCCCTTCATGTTCTCTCCGGAGAAAAGGGCTTTGGTACGAATGTTGAGTATGAAACTTTTATGGACTGCGTGCATTGCGGTCTTTGTTTGGGTTCTTGCCCTACCTATGTCGAAACAGGCGATGAAAATGATAGCCCTCGAGGGCGCATCTATCTTTGGCGCGCGGTTACCGATGGCAGAACCGAGCTCACTCCTGAAGTTCGAAAGCATATGGATCTTTGTCTGGAATGCATGGCGTGCGAAACTGCCTGCCCTTCGGGTGTCAAGTATGGCAAAATCATCTCCTCTTATAAACATGATATGACCCGGGTTCTTCCGCCTGCTCCCACCGTAAACGCCTTGCAGCGCTGGATGCTTTTCAACCTTACGCCCTACGCAAAGCGCATGAAGCTTGCGCTCTTGCCTGTTCGTATTCTGCAAAAATTGGGTCTGATGTGGCTGCTTAGATTAGCTGGAAACTTGTTGCCTAAGTCACTTCGATTGCTCAATGAAATTGTCCCTGATATGGAACCTCATTACGGTGAATTCCCTGAGGTACTTCCTGCCAAGGGTGTTAAAAGAGCACGTGTTGGCTTGATTTTAGGTTGTGCCGCGGATGCGTTTCTTCCCCAAGCTAACCTTGCAACTGCTAGGGTGCTTCAAGAGAATGGCTGTGAAGTTTGGATTCCAAAAACCCAAGGATGTTGCGCTGCACTGCATCATCATGCAGGCCTGGATAACGAAGCTAAGAAATTTGCTGCAGCAAACTGTGTTGCATTTGCTGATGGCTTGACCGATGGCCCAAATAAGCTTGATGCAATCGTTAATAATGCGGGTGGCTGTGGCCCGGTACTTAAAGAGTATGGGCATCTATTGCAGGGCACCCCATTCGAAAAACAAGGTGAAGCTTTTGGTTCGAAGGTGAAGGATATTCACGAGTTCTTGATGGAGCTTGGTCCTGTTGAACCCACCCATGAAGTGCCTTTAAAAGCCACTTATCATGATGCTTGCGGTTTAAGCCATGCTCAGAAAATTCGTAATCCCCCCAGACAATTAATGGGCATGATCAAAGGCCTTAAACTTGTGCCCCTTCTCGAAAATGAACATTGCTGTGGCGCTGCAGGCAGTTACAACATTACCCAACCTGATATGTCCAAAGCATTGGGCGAACGCAAGGCAAAGAATATTCTTGCGACGGGTGCTCGTGCTATTTTCACTGCAAATGTTGGCTGCCTTTTGCAGGTTGATCGTTATCTGCGAGAAAACAAACCTTCGGTCTGGGTGGCCCACCCCATGGAAGTTCTCTGGGCTGCTTACAGCGGTCAATTTTCCTCTAGGCTTAAAGCTGCAATCAAACCGTACGAAAAGGATTAATCATGAGTTTCCACGGCATCATCCCTCCCCTAGCCACTCCATTTAAAGATAACGAAGATCTCGATATAGAACGCCTCAAGTGGTTTATTGAACAACAAATTGAGGCAGGGGTTCATGGCATATTTGTGCTTGGAACTAACAGCGAATTTTATGCCATGGATGAGGCTGAGAAACAGCAGGTTATTGCTGTTGCTGTCGAGCAGGTGAGGAAAAGGGTTCCAGTTTTTGCAGGCACGGGCGCAGAAACCACCCGCGAAGCAGAACGACTTACCAAAATGGCGCAGAAGGAAGGGGTTGATGGTGTTTCAGTTATCACTCCTTACTTTATTCTGCCCAATCAAAACGAAATCCATGACCATTACAAACGCATTGCGGAATCCACTAATCTGCCCGTTTTGCTTTACAGTAACCCGGTCACCTGTGGTGGATTAAAGATTGATCCCGATACTTGTGGCAGACTTGCCAAAATCAAAAACATTGTGGGCATCAAAGATTCGAGTGGCGATTTGCAAACCACGATTGAAATCCTCAGAGCTGTTCCCTCAGATTTTGTGGTGATGCAAGGCCGCGACACTCTGATTTTTTCCGCATTGCAAATGGGTGCTCGTGGTGCTGTTCCCGCAACATGCAATATTGCGCCGAAGTTACTGGTCGAAATCTATGAGAAATTTAAAAAGGGTGACATCGAAGGGTCTAAGGCTGCGCAAGCAAGACTTCATCCTCTTCGAATGGCTTTGACTCTTGGCACTGCGCCTGGTGGCGTTAAATCTGCTCTTAGGGAACTTGGGCGTTCCATCGGGCCTTGCAGATCTCCCGTAGCTTTGGTTGGTGCAGATAAAATCCCCAAGCTTAAAGAAGCACTTGCTGCTGCTGGTTTGCTATAAGCTTTATACGAAAGTTAAAAGCCGTGGCTTAACCCAGAAATTGTAAGTAGTAAGCTGTTGTAAATCGTGGGTGAGCTAACTTTTTAGGAATGACAAGCTCATCAGGTTTCAGCCATTGTGTCTGGATGGGCGAGGGCTTTCCCCCCAAAGTTTTAATCGCTACGCTGTTGTACTCTTTTGCAAACATCTGCCACCTGGGGTCAGTTGGGTTTGAAAAAAGGGGATCAAAAGAAAAAGAGACACCTAGGCCGCTTGAATAGAGCCCATAAGGTTTCTTTTTCGATTCCGGACGATTTAAGAAGTACAACGCCCATGTATTTGGCACAAATGAATGCTTCTCTTCGAAGGCTTTTGTGAATGCATAAGATTGCGAAATGACCGCTTTAATTCTGGCCAGATCATGTTCGTAATACTGGAAATCCACGCGGCTTTCATCTGCACTTGGTCTCCAATACTCATTCACCATATCCGCTCTGGAGTAAGTTATTTCCTTGATCAGGGGTTGCAGATTGTTGATGTTGGGTCTTGGGGTCGCACCATGTTGAATATTAGATCGCTTTGCCAAACGTAATGCATTGAATTGGGGTTGCGAGGAAGCCGGAGTTATTGAACCTGGCCCTGCTTTAAATCGTTGATCGCAAATGGCGTATAATTTGTCCAGAATGACGGATGCAAAAAACGCATCACAACCCTTGTGCAAGCGAATGAGTTCTTCAGATAGGTCTTCGGGCGATTTTAATTGATGCAAGGAATATTTAGAGGTGCATAGCGTTGCTGGTCGAACTTCAATCTGGCATTCGAGGACAATTCCTAAAAGTCCGAATGAACATTTGAATTCATAGAAACTAGCCCCATCTTCGGAATCAGAAATTGAGCAGAGTTCGCCTTCAGCATTAACATAAGAAAGGGCAGTGACCCCTGCGGAAAAAAAACCTACTCCATCCAGCGAAGAATCTTTAGTGTCACCAACAGCAACCGATCCAACGGTAGCTTCGCCAATTTCAGCTTGAAAAGGAATTTCGAGACCTCGTGATTGCAGCCATAAATTAAGCTTTTTAAGTCTGCAACCTGCTTGAACGCGCACAATTTTCCGACCTTTTCCATCCGTTTCTAATCCGATGATTTCATCTAGCTTTGTGGTGCATAATAAAGTTCCACCATCGTTGACGATGGTTTGTGAAACAGAGAGCATGGCCCCGACTGGACTTACCGGGGTCGGAAATCGCTTGGTATCCTTGACAATCGCCTGCACATCTTCGTAGCTGATGGGTTCTGCATAGACCGCAGGTTTGGTGCTGTTGGATAATCCCCAATTGGAGTAAATATTTCCATCGCTTTTTAGAATGCCATGAAAAGGAAATGGTGCAGGTTGGTTTTTTGGAGGTGTTGCAACAGGCTTTTCCACAGCACTTGCATGGCCATTTTCCAAGGATGCAATGCTTGAAAGAAGCACCACTTTCATGGCATTGCGTCGGGATTGATATTTCGGATTTGTGTCTTTATTTGGCTGATGGTTTATCATGTTTCCCAAAAGTTTTTTTGAGTGCTGCACCTTCGCGTAATTTGATGAAATAATCCATAAATTCAATGTGCCCGGCCTCAGGGCGCTGTGGAGTTATAAAAGATACCGAGACATATCCCATTTCGTCTTCATCATTTTCGCCAACGAATACCATGCGCGGCGGGTTGAATGGATTAGTGGGGTTTCGGTCAGAATTATCAAAGATACCTTCGACATGAAGGGTGTCGCCTTTTTTAAGTTGATAATATTCCTTGGTGTAGTAACTGGATTGCCAGTTGTAGTCCCAGTTTCTTAAATCAAATAGAAGTTTTCGTTCTTTTGAGTTTTTAGGTTGATGCCAAACCCGGATTTCCTTGCCCAAAAAATGCATGTGAGGCTTCATCATGAATACTTCGCAATCCTGTTCCACCACCCTTGATCCAATTGACTTGTATTGGGAAACACCTTTTGGGATCCAGAGGAATTTTGTGTCAACCAACATATGATGAACATATTTCTCAGGCTTTTCCTTGGCAAGCCAGATAGCGATCTTGCTTCTGTCAGTTTCTGGTTTTCCATTACGATGGTAATGAATTTGCATAATGATGGCGGATTCTGGTGGTACTACCACTGTCGCCTTAGGTGGATATGACATTTCCCCCTGACCAGGAACCCAAACCCCCAATGTTCCGCCCGGGTTCTCCTTGTTCTTTGTGATAGCAGTTGGGTTGGGTTCGAAACCCAGTCCCATTCCTGATTCATACCCAGGGCCGTAATCTTCATCTCCTGTACCTTTAGGCTTGGGTTTTCCCAAACGCTTTTGGGCATCTAACACCACACCCGTTCCATCGTAAAAAGATAATTCATGATGTACGATTCGTTTGTTACCGGGAATGAATTTCACCTTCTGGAGGTTTAATTCGGTTTTGTTGTTAAGTGGAAAGGCGATCATTCTATAGTGGTCTTCGCCTTTTGCTGCCAAATGAAATTCAGTGGGCATTTCCAAGATAAAATCAGGTGGGTCCTTTTCATCCCAATCTTTTGTTGCAGGAAATGACACAGGCTTAGGGGCATCTTTGATATCACCTTTGGGGCTTCCAATATCTACCCACTTCGAAAAAACTGCAATTTCACTTTCATTAAGCGAAAAATCGTCCTTGAAGGATAAACCTCCCCGGACTGGCCAAGGTGGCATTTTACGACTGGAAACATAATCCTTCATATCATCCGCCCATCGTGTGGCATCTTCAAAAGTTAAGAGTTGAAAGGGGCCTACTTCACCCGGGCGATGACAACGCTGGCAATGTTTTTGCAATAGGGGAAGTACATCTTTGTAGAAGGTGACTTCTCCTACTGAACTGGATTCTTTCTTTTCTCTGTTAAGTGGGCAACCAATCGCCTGGGTCGTTTGAACTTCAACCGGTTTGTTTGCAAGCACCTGATCGATTGCTTCTGCAAGGTGGGCGTTTTTGGTATTCTTCAGGCGAGTGGTACGGTCTTGGTATTGATCATCAATTGCCCCGAAATACATCAGTTTCTTGTCTTGATCGAGTAAGAAGCATTCAGGTGTAACATCAGCTAGGAAGTGATTTGAAACGATGTGGTTCGGGTCGTAAAAAACCTTAAAGCCTGCAAGAAATTCCTTGGTATGTTTATCAAGCTCATCAGCACTTTCCGAATCACAAATTACTGCGCTAACAATAACACCTTTGTCTTTGTATTTTTCAGAAAGGGAGTTAAGTACATTTATATAGCGGTTCGAAATGGGGCATTTGAAATCAAGGAAAGTAACCACAATCGCCTTGGCATCTTTTTGATCATGTAATTGCCATTTCTCACCCTTGGTATTAACGAATGTGACATTAGGGATCACCTTTCCCAAGCGTAGCAGGGAGGTGGTTTTTTCATCCTTATTTTCCTGAGATTGCACCTGTTTAGGCGTAAGTAAAAAATAGGATAGGCCTACCAGACAGGCGAGGATTGAAATTCCTAGCAGCCATTGATTTGATTTGCTTGGAAAAGCGGGTTTGAACTTAGAAAGATTAAGCATTATATTGCCCAGATAAAATTGACTTCTTTCCTAACAATATTAATAGACAGAGCAGACAGAGATCTAAAAATTATAGACAGCGCATTATGAACTTGTCAACATGCTCTCAAGATTGAATCAATAATTTATTTTCTTGGCTGGTGCAGACGAAATCCCAAAACCCATTTTGAATGAGTTAAAGCGAGATGTAACTATGCAGATCAATAGTTTGGATTCAGCTTATTTGCCGGTTCCCAGCTTTGGGCGATTGGCGATGCCATGGTGGATGATTTTTAAAACACGATCTCGCTCTTCACCTGAAAGCGGAAGCCTTGGTTCGCGCACTCTTTCAGAACCCAAACCTGCTTCTTGCGCGGCTAACTTGATGTATTGAACAAATTTCACATGGGTATCGAGTTTTAGCAATGGATAAAACCACTTGTACATTTCGCGTGCTTCATCCCATTTACCCGTGCGGGTTAGATTCCAAAAGTATTGGTTCTCTACAGGGAATGCGATTCCCGATCCTGCAACCCAGCCATCAATTCCAAGAATCGAAGACTCTAATACGAGATCATCCACCCCTACGAAAATACTGTAGCGATCTCCTACTTCGATTCGAAGTTCAGTAATCCTTCGGGTGTTCGCAGAGCTTTCTTTTAGAGCAACAAGATTTGGAATGTTTGCAAGTTGCGAGAATTGTGCAGGGGTGATATCAACAGGATAGCCCACGGGATTGTTATAAAGCATCCATGGAAGATTGGTGGCTGCTGCAACTTTTCTAAAATGGTTCATCGCCTCTGCACCTTCAGCTTTGTAAACCATTGCAGGCATGACCATAAAACCGTTGGCACCGAGTTTTTCGCAATCGCGCACATACTGGCATGCTGCTGCGGTGCTCATCTCTGCAACACCACTCAACACGGGCACGCGCCCTGATGCCATCTTTACTATTTCAGATATAAGAGTTCGTTTTTCTGATGGATCAAGAGTTTGGTTTTCGCCCAGCGAACCTGCCATGATTAAGCCGCTAACTCCGGAAGCAATCAGCGCTTCACAATGTTTTGAAGTTGCTTCGATATCGAGAGACATATCTTGGCGAAATTGTGTAGTAACCGCAGGGAATACACCGGTCCAACTATGTCTAGACATGAGAAACTCCTAGTGAAAGGGCGCTGAAAACAGAGGTCAATATCTGATATTCTAGATAAGGAGATGAATTCTGACCATGTGCTTATTAATCCATTGTCGTTATAAAGATTGTCGGGAAGACTGCACTTTTGTTGACTCTTAATGAAAATGCATCTATAGATGATGATATGGAACCACCTATTTTATTAGCTTTGACTGTTGGATTAATTGCTTGGGCATTTCTCAGCTTGGGAGCTGCCGTCGCTGGTTTGTACTTCCCTCCTAAAAAAGATACTGAATGCTGGCGAGCTTTTTGGTTTATGAATGGGATTTGGGGCTTGATAGATGGAATCATCGGTTGGGCCAATTTGATTACCGCGCCCCCAACGATCGAGTTTTTACAAAAAGTGCTTGCGATCAACAGCGGGTTAGATCTGCTCTATATCATCACCGGTTTGGTTTTATTCACCCGCACTAAACCGGTTTTAAAAGGCTTTGGCTTTGCGATCTTAATTCAAGGTTTATTTCTTCTCATCTTTGATGTAATCTTTTTATTCTTGTGCTATCGCTCTTAATTCTTAACCCATCAAGCAAAAATTAGGATAGCCAGACACCTTCTGAAAGAATTTTTGCGCTAGCGATGCTCTGCTTGTAGAGGTAGGCAAAGGCCTTTGAACCATCTGCCAAGGTGATGGGTTCCAGATTGAACAATAAAGGTGCGTCTTCAATTTTGTCGAGTTCGACAAGCAAGTCGTAGGGGATTTCAAAAAGTTCGCCTTGAACCGAAAAACCCTCCAGTGGTTTTTCAACCATCCCAGGATAGGGGCCGAGATCCACAAGAAGATAATCAGGCGAAGTGCAACTTTCTTTTAAATAATGCGCATTCGCTAAAGCGTAGTGGTTTTTTTTACCCCGTTTAAGGGTGCCATACACGAACAATAATAGCGGATCGTTGTGATTCATTATTTAAGTTTGGCGCCCACAAGTTTTGTAAAGGTGCTTTTGCTGATGGGGGAGAACCTTACTTTGTCGCCAATATTAAAAGCGAAATATTGAGTCAGTATGTCGACGAGAAGATTAGGCGTTTGCCCGATTAGATGCCATCCACCTGGTTTTTGTTCGGGATAAATTCCTGTTTGAATGCCAGTTAGGCCGACGCTTCCAGCAGGAACTTTTAATCTTGGAGTAGCAAGCCTTGGGATGCCTTCTAGTTCTTTGGAAAGGTAGCCCATGTAGGGGAATCCCGGGCTGAAGCCAATGGCGTAAACGCAATACTCGGTTTCCGAATGAAGGCGAATCACTTCCTTGGTGGTTAAGCCTTTAAGTTCTGCGACGATTTCTAAATCAGCGCCTAGTTGATAGCAGCAGGGGACTTCTACCACTTTGGATTGTTGCGTAGGAGTTTTAAGTTCTAAATTTTTTAAGATGTTGTAAACTTCAGTGGTTACATTTTTTAAGGAAATAATGGTGGGGTTGTGATAGAGGGCCACAGCCTTGTAAGCAGGTACCACATCTAAAACCCAAGTGTATTCTGCTTTTATAATGTTGTTGGAGAAGGTTTGGCATGCGGATTCGTTTTCAAAGCGGACAAGAATTCCCATATCTGCAATTGGCTGGATGATGGGTTTTAGTATGGTTAATTTATTTTTAGTTGAAGCCATTTTAGAATACCACTCCAGCACAAAATTAAATATATTGTATCAGTCGTCTTTAATTTCAATCTTTTAATTTATGTGAGGTATTATTATGCGAATATTTAGTTTTCTACTTTTAGCGATTCTACTTGGTTTGTCATCAGGTTGCAAAAGCAAGAAACCTCCAGTTGATAAAAATGCTGATAGCGCCAAGCAAACACCTGCAGTCACCACCCCTGCAACTCCAGTTACGCCACCCGTAGTCAACCTGAAAAGAAATGCGGTTGCTCGAACTGGAACAGGGAGCAAGTTAGGTGAAGTCTATAAAGCGCTTGAGCTTTATGCGAATGATAATAATGGAAAATATCCCCCTCCCTACACAAAGAGTGCACAAGGGTCACCATTGCTAAGCTGGCGTGTACTTATCCTGCCCTACATCGAGCAGCAAAATCTGTTTAATAAATTCAATCAAAATGAGCCTTGGGATGGGCCCACCAACAAGCCACTTCTAAGTTTCATGCCAAAAATGTATCTTTCCTCGGGGAATTACGATGTGAATACGGCATTCAAAACCACTTTTCTTGCCCCTGTTGCCAAGGAAACTATTTTCTCTCCTGCGGGCGGGGTGACAAAAAATTCAGTAAGTGATGGCCTTTCGAATACTATTTTAATTGCGGATGTGGATGATGATTTTGCAACGGAATGGACAAGGCCCGTTGATCTAAATGTTAACGCACAAAACCCAGCGCTGGGTTTAACTAATAGTAACCCCGCTGGATTCATGGCACTATTTGGCGATGGTTCTGTAAAGGTTGCGCCTAATCGGCCACTGCCTAATGTTTGGGCTATGTTTACCATTGGTGGTGGCGAACAGATTAAGCCTTGATTTTACGAAACCTTTCTTTTGCTGATTGACCAACAATGGTTTTCGGCACATGATGTGATTTCAATTGTGTTTGTTTTTTAAACTATGATGAAAGGACTTTTTGATGAAGACTTTAAAATTCGCTCTCTTATGTGCGATTTTTTCTACCCTCGTTTCTGTTGCTTCTGCTCAGGAATCCAAGAAAGAAAACTCTGCCACCAAGCCTGCCCCAAGAGATAAGGGTTGGGAAAAACGACATGAAACTTTTGTTGGTATTGCCAAGCGTGGCAATGTAGATCTCCTCTTCTTGGGTGATTCAATCACTGATGCTTGGGGCGGCGAAGGTCACGGGATGGGTGGTGGGCATAAAATCTTTACTTCCAAGTTTGTTCCTATGAAAGCTGCAAACTTTGGTATTGGTGGCGATCGAACCCAACATGTTATTTGGCGTTTGCAAAATGGTGAACTTGATGGCATCAAGCCAAAAGTTGTGCAATTGATGATTGGCACCAATAACAGCAATGGTTCAGATAACACCGCAGAAGAAATTGCTGATGGCGTTAAAGGTATTATTGATGAAATCAAAAAGAAATCCCCAAGCACCAAGGTTTTGTTGCTCGCTGTTTTCCCACGCAATACAGGCAAAGATGATGCTGCAAAGAAAATCCAAAAGGATAAAATCGACAAGGTTAACTCCATCATTTCCAAGCTTGACGATGGCGGCAAGTCTGTGAAATTTTTGGATATCGGCTCGAAGTTCAAAGATGCATCTGGTGCGCTTCCCAAGGAACTTATGCCTGACCAACTTCACCTTAGCGAAAAGGGTTATGAAATTTGGGCAAATGCAGTTGAAGGCGTGCTCACTTCAATGTTGAAAGGTGATCAGACCAAGGCTCCAGAGCCAACGAAGACAGTAAAGAAGGTTGAACCGGCTCCAGCTCCTAAGGCTCCAGAGCCAACGAAGACAGTGAAGAAGGTTGAACCAGCTCCTGCTCCTAAGACTCCAGAGCCAATGAAGACAGTGAAGAAAGTAGAACCAGCTACCCCAACTACTCCTGCTAAGCCAACTACTGTAACCCCAGAGCCAACGAAGACAGTGAAGAAGGTTGAACCAGCTCCTGCTCCTAAGACTCCAGAACCAGTTAAGGAAACCAAGAAGGTTGAACCAGCTCCTGCAGTTAAAGCACCAGCTAAGTCTTCAGAACCTGTTGTAAATGAAGAAGTTGTTGATGTTAAGAAGTCGCCAATCAGGGATTTCTTCAAGAAGTTGCGCAATCGATAACGGAATTTTAAAAAGTAAGCCGGGGTCTCTTATTATTAAGAGGCCCCGGCTTTTTTGTTTGCATAGCCTTTTCTACATGTTTGTTAGAACTGTAGTTTCAGTTTTCCTAAACGATCTACGGTTTCTTTCATGAGTGCATCTTCTTCAGCTTCATCCTTGGCGATGTAGGTGACCGAAAATCTTAAGAAAGAGCCTGCATCATCCCATGGAACGCAGCATACCGATTGCTCGGTAATGAGGAATTGTGAGGCTTCTTCTGCATTGGCAAAAGTTTGACCGATGCAACCCTTGGGCGATTTGATGTAAAGAAAATAAGTGCCCTTGGGCATGCTTGCATGGAAGCCTACTTCGTTTAACGCAGCTACTAACTTCTTAAGCCTCCTGCGATATTTTTCCCGTACATGTTCCCCAATTTCTGGGTGCCTAAGAGCTTCGGCTCCGGCCTGTTGGATTGCCATGAATTGTCCAGAATCACAGTTATCTTTAACATCGGCATAGGCTTGAACGATTTTTGGATGGCCCGCAACAAACCCAAGGCGCCAGCCAATCATGTTGAATCCTTTGGACATCGAATGAACTTCGACACCTACTTCGCGAGCGCCCTCAACTTGCAAGAAGCTGAGTGGTGCGCCATCGTAACTTAGCAGAATGTGGGCTGCATCTTGCACGACGATGATTTTATTTTTGTGCGCAAAATCGATGACTTTTTTGTAGAAGTCGCGGGTTGCAACTTGTCCGGTCGGGCTGTTGGGATAATTGATTACAAGCAACTTTGCTTTTTCGCAAACATCCGCAGGAATGTTGTCGAGATCTGGGAAGAAGTTGTTTTCCGCAAGCAATGGAAGCCTATGAACTTTGCCCCCGTAATATTCGGTATGGGTGCCAGCAACGGGGTAACCAGGAACCGTCATGAGGGTAATATCGCCGGGGTTGATAAAAACTGCTGGTAGCATTGCATAGGCTGGTTTAGAACCGATGCAGTGGTTGATTTCGGTGACTGGATCGAGGTTAACATTGAAAACTTTTTGCATGAAGCCCGCCGCTGCTTCTTTATAGGCAGCGATACCATTATCAGCGTAGCCTCGATTTTCAACTTTATCGACCTCAGCTTTAAGGAAATCTCGAACGAGGGGAGGTGCCATGTCGTCATTTTCACCAATGCCGAAATCGAGAAGCTTGCGTTCTGGATGGGCAGCAAGTGCTGCGCGCTTGGCTCGTTTGATTTTTTCGAACTTGTAGATTTTGGTGGATTTGCCATAGTTGGCGCCACCGATGCGATCTGCGAAAAGAGACTGAAACCAAGGATCTGTGCTGCTCATAGTGCCTCTGATAATAAATTTCAGGAAAATATGGGTTATGGGCAAAATGCCCGGTCACCCTATCAACAAGATAGCCTAGTCAATTGCTAGTGACTGTTGTATCGTTATTGCAATAGAATAATAAAGTTAATGGGTTTTGCCCAGTTTCTAAAGTAAAAAATGTAAAAGAATGGCATCAAACTCGGCAGACAAGAATGTGGTAGAAGGTTGCTTGGACCGGTTTCCCGGTGCTTGGAATCAATTGGTGGATGAAAATATCCAGTTGATTTTCCATGGAATATATCAGGTGGGCTTCCGTTTAGGCTGTCAGGTGACTTCCGAAGATGTGGAAGATATCACCTCAGAAGTATTTGTTGAGATCCTCAAGGACGATTTTGCATTTCTTCGTGGGTATCGTGGCGAAAGCAAGTTGTCGACTTATCTTTGCACCTTGGTTCACCGAAAAGCAGTTCAAGAGTTCAATAAGCGGGTGCGCTATTTAAATGGTAATAATGGCGTTGTGGATTCTGATTCATATTCGCAAGGATCAACTTCCGATGTTGTTGAAAACACTATTTTAAGGGAAGCAATTTCTAGGTTAGCAATGCCTGAGAGGGCAATGATAGGAATGTTTTATTTTGAAGGGCGAAGCTATAAAGAGATAAGCGAAAGTTTGGGGTTGGCGATTAATTCAATCGGGCCGATGCTGGGAAGGGCGAGATTAAAATTAAAAGGTTTGCTTGCGTAGTGGTTATGGGGCAACGCCTCGGGTACGCTGAATGGGTGCGCCTTGATCGGGAGCCCATCGTGCAAGATCAAAGCCTGGTAGGCTTGATAAATCCCCTCTGCTAAATAATCGCTCGGAACGCTCTGGTGTTACCGTAGTGACTTGCATATCGTTTAAGCGCAGAACCATTTCCATTTTTTCTTCAGGCCAGATTATCTTAATTCGCTGGGGTAAAATTGCTCCGGTTTCTTTGCTTTGTTGCACTTCGTAAACAGTCGCGTTGCATATTTCCTTGCCTTGTACATCGCGAAGAATATGCCCCGCTACTTGATACTTCCCTTGAGAAAGCGCTTTGCGCAGGAACACGGTCGACTTGCGTACCTGCTTGCCTTGGTAATTTGCAACAGGCTCAACCAGTTCGACATTCTGCTGATTCACTTTTACTTCGTATTGTTTTGATGGGTCGTATTCACCCATGCCCAATGCGCTGACAATCATATCGGGGTGGAAAGGGAAGGGTAAACGAACATTTCCTTTATCAAGTTCATCATAATTGCAATGAAACACATAGGGAACAGGTTCGACCTTGCTGATCCAATACCAGAATTCTTGATTGTTGGACCCAATATCCACCGCAGGTTGGCCAATAACTTTGGCCTTGAGCCTAAAGTTTCTGGGCTTTTGGCAGACCATTAACCCATCGAGGCCTGGCGCTGTTTGATTCCCCTGTTTGGCATCGATTGAAACTTGATTACATTGAATCGCTTGAACACGCTGCCCGTTATTATTGAGGTATGCAACGAGTTGTTGTGCGGTTGGAGTTTCCGAGGGCGCATTTCTTGATGTGTCGCGATCTCTTAAACCAGGCCAACTATTGCAACCAACCATCATTGATAGTAGTGCAAATGTGGAAGCTTTTTTTATCAGCATATTTATTTTAAACAGAGTCATGGCATTCTCCATTGTTGGGGGGATTTAATCCCAGCCCAGAAGTCCCATGACTTCTTCTTGAACTTTATCAAGTTCGCTTTCGGTCAACTTGGTGTGCAATACTTCATGGTCTGTACTGGTTTTTTGGCATCGTAGCACCAGCCTTTCCATGTCACCAAGATTTTCAGTTTTAACTAGTTTCAACTTCCTTTTTCGTACCAGCATCAATCCTATTATATACCTGAAGTTCTGCTGCTTGGGGTCGTCCTGCCCCTCTAATCTTTCGAAGCAATCCATCAAGAGGCTTTCATCTACAGGGAAGGCTTTTTTCGCAGTCGTTTCTTTTATCTTGCCTTTCCAATGCGAGAAACATCCTTCTGGTGCACCCTTCCAGTTCTCTTCAGCATAATCCTTACGAACCAACTTTCCCTCTTCATCCGCAAGAACGGTATACACGATTTCACCCGATTGCAGCACTCTGCCACTGATAGCACACTTGCGCGTATTCGGTTGTAATTCGTATTCCACCATCGATTGCACTACCTCTTTATCGTATCGGCAACAAGGCAAAAGACTCAAGCGTGAATTTAGCAAGAGTCTGAACAAAAATAATTAAGAACACCGAAGTTGCGGACTGGAGAACATGTAAGGGATCAATTAATCTTTATCAATGTTTCGTTTCAATTCGGAGTTTATTTCCGATTGTGTTTCTTGGCCCCAGCCCAAGCAATTCAATCGTACTATCCCCTTAGCATCCAATAGCAATATCTTGGGTGTAGATTCAAGCCCATAACTTGATCGCAAGCCACTGCCATTAAGTACAGCGAAATTCAGTTTAGAAGCCTCGGCTTGTTTTTTGACTATTTCGTTATCATCGATCACGCTCATGCCAAGCACGGTAACCGAGTCTCCATGATTTGTTTGCATAGTTCTGGCGAAGTCAAGTATTTCTGTAGAGAGGGGAGATTTAGGGTTGTAGAAGACCAGAAGGATAGATTTACCTTCCAGCCTTGCAAGCCTGACGGATTCTTGTTTAAGCATGTTTTGAGCGATAAAATCGGGGGCTTTGTAACCCAACTTGGCTGTTTGCAAACTTGTTGCAGATACCGGCATAATCACGGATTCAGAACTATCGCCCTTCAAGATGTTTTCCAGCCTTTTGGTTGTCTGGGTTATGGCATCACGATAAGGGGTCTGGCTCATGATTTCTGATTGGGTTTTAACCTGCCTTATTAAAGCCTTTGTTTGGGCGGTATATTTTCCGATTTCTTGGATGTACGCGTTTGCAGATTCACGGTAGTTAGTCGCAAGTTGAATTTCTTTTTTGCGATCTTGAAATAACTGTCCGGGGTAAACCAGACTGGTTTCAAGTTCAATGCGCAAGGTGCTTTTTTGGGAAGGCTCGTTATGTGCGGGTTCTTTGATTTCGATAGTGCGTTCTAATTTCTGAGCGACTCCCAATTGCGGATGAAGCCAAACAGCATCAGTCCTTTTCCACGCTTGTCGGTCTGCGCGGGTTTTTCCCCAATCCTCTGTTTGTTGAGTACCAATCAACTTGATGCATTTAACTCCTTGTACCATTTCAGTACCCAAAACAGTCCAGATGCAAACAGGCCTGCCATCTTCGTTGGTTTCCCATGTGTCATTTTCCACAAGTTTTGTTTTTGGTAATTCGAGTAGGTAGCCATATTCAATGGTCGATGGGCCTTCTAATGATTTCTTTCCGAGATTGTGACCGGGTTGAATAATGCCTTTTGAATCGCAACGGAAAGTCTCCAAGCGCACAGATGTTGCAGGAGGCTCGGAAGTAATGGTGGGCAATAATGCAGGGTTATTGCGTTGTTTTAGAATAGTCAGGCATGCAAGGAGGGAGCTGTTTTTTTCGGTTTCCAATACTAGGCAGCGTGATTCGACTCGGTAAGAGCGTTGGAATTGAACCCTGCTTGATCGGGCTTCCTCGGTAAATAAACCCCGGTACAGCAACTCTTGCGCGCCTTGAACCCGGAAACTTATATTGTTTGCGACCTGCATCGATTTCGCAGTTTTGTTTTCTTCCGCTTGTGCCAGTCCTAAACCTGTTGCAAGTATTAAAATGAAATACACTGTGGCACCTCTCCCAATCAGGATTTTAAATGAAAACCTAAACAGTCCAGCGGGGCGGATTATAACAATGTGGCTGATTCTCACAAGATTGCTTTACGCTGACCATAGTTCCTCCGGAGTTTAGAGTTATGCCGTATATTGTGCAAACACCCTGATTGATCGCTAATTTAAAATAGGGTGTTTTATTCTGGGTTAAATCTGTATTTTTGAACAGGTGGGAACTCTGGGAAATTGTATGCTTTCGAATATTTCAATGCTTTTTATTGGCATGAATCTAGTAAGCTAGGGCCATTGCTTAGGAAAAAGGGCAACCAACTTTGATTCATGGAGTCGTACTTTGTTTGGATTACTATTTGGCGTCTTTCTTTTGTGGCTTTCGATTACCGTGGTGAGCGGTGCGTTTTCGCATTTTCTCCAAGGTAGAATTTATAGCCAACCAGCGGATGGCTTTATTTGGCGCGCCCCAGCAAGTGGTGCAATAATTACCCTGACCCTTGGCTTTTGGATGATGCTGGATTATGGCTCACCCGGCCTTTACAGGCCTATTCATGAATCACAGTCCTACACCCCTGATAACAAAAAGGCCACCTTGAAAGCCGATGATGGCGCACCATATCCTTCCATGACGGTCACACGCGCTGATGGTAAAAAAGAAGTTTACTTCAAGCAGCCTGGCAATCGCCTCGAGTACAAATCTAAAATCAATCTGCCTTTGCCTTCTACACCTGTTGCAATCGAAGTTGAAGAAGAAGGTAAAATCTCCGTATTCAAGCCAGAGAAGGATGCCAAGGGTAATTACCTTCGAAGAACTGGGCAATCGCTTTTCTATAAAGATGAACGGGGAAGGCAGATGATTGAGGGAAGTTTGGGGTCCCTTGTAATAAATCGGCCAGGTGTCACATTTTTAGTTTTGTTCTTACATCTACTTCATTTTCTGGTTTGGTTTGCCTGCCTTTGGTTTCTGTTTGAATTTCAGCCGTTGCATGCATTTGGTTTAGGGGCGGCTTTCTGCCTTTTGATGACTCTATTCTTTTTGCCACCTCTCCTAAATTTCACCGAGACAGTATCCAAGCAGCGAACCAAGCCCGAAGTTGTTTCAACGCCTACCAAAGCAGCATAAATTTTTATTAAGGATGAAGCATGCCATTCACTCGTGTTGTGCTATTAGAAAAATTTCGTCATCAACTTTCGCAAGGGAAACCAATCGTGGGAGGTGGCGCAGGAACAGGCATAAGTGCCAAGTGCGAAGAGGCAGGGGGCATCGACCTAATAATCATCTACAATTCAGGCCGTTACCGAATGGCAGGGCGGGGCTCTCTTTCAGGCATGCTACCCTTTGGGAATGCCAATCAAATCGTGAAGGAGATGGCTTACGAAGTTTTGACAGCGGTAAAACATACGCCTGTTCTTGCAGGTGTTTGTGCAACCGACCCCTTCATGCTGCGGGATCATTTTCTTAAAGAACTTAAGGACATGGGTTTTGCTGGAATCCAAAACTTTCCCACAGTTGGATTGATTGATGGGTTAATGCGGGAAAATCTTGAAGAAACTGGGATGAGTTACAGCCTAGAAGTTGAGTGCGTTGCTGCTGCCAGAAACATGGAATTATTGACGACACCTTACGCATTTAATGTCGAGGAAGCCAAGCAGATGACCCATGCCGGTGCTGATATTGTAGTGGCGCATATGGGCCTAACTACCAAGGGCGCCATAGGAGCAAAAACAGCGAAATCTTTGGAAACCAGTGCCCTCGAAGTTCGAGCAATCGCCGAGGCTTGCAAGGCCATCAGGCCCGAGGTGTTGGTGCTTTGCCATGGTGGGCCGATAGCAATGCCTGAAGATGCGCAATTCATTTTGGACCGTGTGAAAGTTGTGGATGGTTTTTATGGTGCCAGTTCGATGGAAAGGCTTCCTGTGGAAGAAGCCATTGCCAATCAAACCCGTGCGTTCAAGCAAATGAAACTCGGTGCGCGCTAGTTGGCGTTCCGACCATGGATTAATGAACTGCGGATGTTGATTGTGGCCCTTAAGTCCATTCAAGCTTTTCTTGTATGTCCTACAAGCCTGAAGCGCAAGCGAAGGAAGTATGGGCAAATGTAAAATGGGGATTGAAGAACCGTCGCTGACGCATCCGGCTCTTAAGGAAAATTGTAGGTAAGGATGGGTTGCTCAGTAGGGCAAAACTGCCACTAAAAATAGGCGCGCGTTAGTTTTTTAGAACCATCTGCCTTGCAGCGATTGCAGCACCCAAGATGCCCGCATCATTCCCCAAGGTTGCGAAACAAATGTCTTCGCCTTGGGCGCATTCTTTGAACGCCTGATCTTTTACAAACCATCTTATGCGGTTTAAGAAATCATCGCCCGCTGCAATCATGCCGCCGCCTAGCACCACTTTCTCCGGATCAAAGAAATGTAAGATGTTGATAATCCCCAAAGCGAGAGCGGAGGAAGTTTCTTCGACAAGTCGGTCAGCGAGGGGATCGCCATTGCGGGCCGCATCGAAAACATCCTTGCATGATAAAGTCTTTTTTTCCGCAGGTTCATGGAGGTCGGATATTTTGTTGAAATCCTCTGCAAGTGCCTCGTAGGCCCGTTTTAAAACAGAGGTAGCCCCGGCATAGGCTTCCAAGCAGCCAAAATTTCCACAAGAGCAAGGCCTGGGCCTAGACATTTCAATTCGTGTATGTCCAATTTCGCCAGCCAGTCCGTGTCTTCCTTCGATGATTTTTCCCTGATGAACCAAGCCACCGCCAATGCCTGTACCGAGGGTAAGGAATACCATGCTTTCAGCGCCTTTGCCTGCACCGAGCCAAGCTTCGCCCAAGGCCGCAGCATTGGCATCATTCAAGAATGCGATGGGCTTGCTGAAAATGTTTTCAAGGTGAGTGCGAACAGGTACATTTTTCCAGTCGGTGAGATTCACTGCATCGAGAATCACACCATTTTTTAGATCGATAATCCCAGGCACTGCAGCGCCAATAGCTTTAATTGACTCAAGTTTTAATCCAGCGGATTCAACACAAAGGCGAATGACTTTTTCCATCAAAGCGAGGCCAGCATTGGGGCCAGCATTTTTATTAGTGGGTTGCATAAGAGAATGGATTAAGGTTCCCTCGGCGGAAATAATCCCCGCCTTCATTGCGGTGCCACCTACATCCAGTCCAAGATAATATTGTGAGTTTTCCATGGGCAGCATCGTAGCGGAAATAAGCGGGTTTGTGCAGATGAATTCCGGATAAATAAAAAAGGCTGGGGTTTTAAGCCCCAGCCTTTTGGTTGGAAATCGATGCGCTAAAAAGCGCAGGAGATTAATGGTTCAACAGAAACTCGTTGCTGTTAAGGAGTGCCCAGAAAAGATCTTGGTATGGATCCATAGGGCTTTTGTCCTTAGTCCGCATCGCAAGACCCTTAGAAATTTTCAAGGTCTCTGCAGGCCTTGCTGGCCGATTTAGCGTTGCTAAAAACAATTCGTTGATGATGCTGCTAGGATTCGATTTATTACGAGCCATAGCCATCGATACCGTTCCTTTTTCTTTTCTGCTGATGGCTTCATTGATTTCTTTGCCATTCATCATAAGCAAGGCTTGAACAACGGTACCGTTGAAGTTAACTTCGTTGCCTTCATCGTCGCCGAAATTGCTTACCAGCTTATTAAGCCAAGCAGTACGAAGGTTTTTCTTGGCATCTTTGCTTTCAGCAGCTTCAGCCTTGGTGGAAACCATAAGTGATTCAAAAAGCTGTTCAGGGCTCATTGATTTCAAAAGCATTCTGCTGAACAAGCCTTCAGCTTCAGGCTTATCGTTGGTTTTGTTTGCAACGAAAGTAAGGTTGTAAGCATTGCTGTTACAGATCCAGCGGACAAGTTTCTTTAAATCGTAGTTGTAATTCTTGAAGCTCGAAGAAAGTTCTTGAAGAAGTTCAGGGTTCGTAGGAACATTCTGTTCGTTGAAGTCATCGATCGGGGAGGTGAAACCTTTGCCGAAGAATACACTCCACATGCGATTGACCGCAGATTTGGGGAAGTTTTCGTGATCAATAATGAAGGCAGCTAACTGATCACGCCTGCCTGTAGCCGCAGGGCCACTAGCAAGCTTCTTTTCTTCCATGAAGATTGCCTTAGTGGGGAGAATCACACCATTTCGTTTTTCAAAGAAGATGATCCCATCCGCATTAGTCGAAGTATTATCCTTAAGCCCAAGCTTAGGAAGGGTCATCATTCTGGTGCCGGTTTCAGCAGGGGGTGTACCCGTTCGTTCTACCTGGCGAAGGAAAGCATTGATGCCCCAGAAATGTTTTTGCGTGATGGAGTTGTTGAAAGGATGATCATGGCATTGTGCGCATTGCATCTGAATACCAAGGAAAAGCCTCGTAATTCTTGAGGTAATAGGCACCATTTCAAACTTGCCTTCCTGGCTTTGCTTAGCAGCAGGAACAGATTCGCCAAGATGGGCCAAGATGAAATTCACCGCAGCGTTTTCGGTGTTTTCACCCGAGGCAGTGATCACTTCTTTCGCCAGCTCGTGATAACCCCGGTTACTTGCGAATTGGTCTTCCAACCATACAGCCATCTCTTCGTGGTATTTGCCTTTACCGAATGTACCGGAGCGGGTCAAAAACCAGTTGGTGAAGTGATTGGCCCAATGGCGGGGGTAATCTTCGCTTGCAAGAAGATCTTCAATAATCTGCGATCTTCTGCTGGTTTGCGGATAGCGCATGTACTTGGTTATTTCTTCGGGGCTTGCAATTCTGCCCACAACATCCAAGCTTACTCTGCGAATAAATTCATAATCATCGATGAACCCGGAAGGTACAATTTTGTTTTCTCTCCATGAAGCTTCGAGCTTTTGATTGATCGATTTTACTACCTGCTCGGTGATTTGCTTTTCTTCAGGAGTCTTGCCCACAATTGTCAATTTTGGAAAGGTTGGATAAGGAGGCAATGGAGCTGTTTTTTCAGCTAGTGGTTCTTTTTCATCTTTCTTGGCAGATTCCTTACTATCTTTTTTTGCTTCTTTATCATCCTTGGCAGCCGATTGCTTCTTGGTTTCTTTTTCTTGAGCTGCAGAGAAATCAGCGCTCAGCAATAGGCCGGTGGAAACTGTACCGAGTGCTACCAAGTGCCAAAAAGAGAACTTGGTGTTTGCTTTATGTGCCATGGTTAAAATCCTTAAGGTTGAAAATGCGCAAAATAATCTAAAATGCGCACGTTATAATTATTACCACTGCATTGCGTTTAAACAACACAAATTGTTAAAAAAGAAGAGGTTACCCGAGGGTAAATTATTCTTTTTTTTAGGCCAAATCCAAAAGTTATTAGTTTTAGCTAGCCTTTAATGTTATCTGTTATTTTAGTCGAAGGGGAAAAGGAATAAGTTCCCGATAAATTGGCAGGTTCTTTAATTATGCAGCTAGATCTCGAAAAAGTACGAATGTATGCAAAAAAAGCAGACAATAGGGCACTGCTTGATCGGGTAACGGTGTTTCAGCAAGGTATGGAACCCGCAGCGATCGAAATAATTAAAAAAGAACTGCTCCAAAGGGGTATTTCTCCCTCAGATATCTGCCAACATGAAAGCATTTACAAAGATCTTGTAATCCGCGGCCCAGAAGGTATGCCGAGGCTTTGCAAAAAATGCTCCTTGCCCGCAATAAGCTTAGAGTGGGGATGGCTTAAAGTATTTGGGTTTATTCCGCTGCTACCGTGGCAGTATTTGTTTTGCGAAGAGCATAAAACAAGGGTTTAATAACCAAAAGCAGCCCTTTTTTGTAAGGACTGCTTTTGTTAAATTTTAAAATGAAGGGTTATTATGCCTTCAAGAAAGTATCGACATCTGCCTGCACAATTTGCTTAGAAGGCTTGTCGATAGCTTGGCTTAACCAACTCATGATGGTTGGGGTGTAAGGAAGGCCACCAATTCCAAGAGCGGCTTTTAGCCTAAGTTCTTTACGATCTCTTTCCTTGTTCTTTTTCGCGCCATTCTCAATTCTGGAGCGGCGTTGATCTTGTTTCTGCAAGGTTTTACGGAGTTTTCGGGAAATAGCTGCCATGTCAGGCCTCAACTTTAAACATTAAAATTACAAAAATACAGTTACAAATAAGGATATTAAGATTTTGGTGCTTTGGCTAGGGGTTGAGCTTTCTTATACCGCTGTAAAGATGCTTCCTTGGCCCCAATTTGCTTTTCCAAATCTTGAACTTTTGTGGTTAGTGTGGTAACTAATGCTTGCGCTGCAGGCATTGCCTTTTGCATGGCATCAATCTGCTTAGGTAGTGCGGGAACCATAGGCGTAGCCGCAATAAGCTTCATTTGTGCATCTTTAAGGCCAGCAACAGCGGCGGTATAGGCTGCAGTTTTCTCTTGAAGGGTCTTTTGCAAGGCAGGTAATTCCAGCTTAAGTTTGTCAAGCTTTTCTTGAGCAGCAGTCGCATTTTTCGCCAAGGCTGCATCTAATTTGTTCTTATCTGATTGATCCTTAATTTTTTTCACGCTATCTGTACTTGCTAGAATCATGGCCTCGCGAGCTTTAACTTCATTGGTGGATTTAGTCACCTGGGCCAATGCAGCAGCCTGATCCGCAGTCAGTTGCTTAATTTTTGGAGGTAAGTCTTTGACTGCAAGGGTGGCTTCTGCAAGGTTTTTTTGGGCAGTTGCCAAATCTCCTTGTAATTTTGCATCTTGTGTCTTTGCAGTGGTCAATTCAGCACTTGTTTTAGACAATTGTTCACGAAGCAAAACGATTTCCTTAGCGGAAAGTTCTACACGGTCTTTAAGGGTGGGTGGATTACTAGGCAAAACATCCACCTTTTTTCCATCTGCAAGTTTATATGCAGCTACATTACCATTCCAGTCGCCAACAAATGCAAAAACAGCGTCGTGTGAAACAGCAACCCGAAGCGCCAAATCGGTGAGCGGTTCCATGGTTAGAATTGCAGTTCCATCACTTTTCCAAGATTTTGAGGTTTTATCTCTGCCGCTGGTAACAATGGTGCCATCCCGATGAAAAACCAAACCCTGTGCGCCACCTGCGTGAGCAGGAATTGATTTAACCAAGGTGCCGTTCTCTACTTCCCAAAGCTTGAGAGAGGCATCTTCACTCACCGAAGCGAGGATATTGCCATCTGCACGCCAAGAAAGATTGTTAATGTAATTGGTGTGGCCTTTAAGGGTAAAATACTCTTTCCCGTTATGAGATTCCCAAACGAAAAGATTTCCGCTTCGATCGCCTGAAGCAAAAAGAACACCGTCCGGACTGTATTCGATACTGGTAATCCAATCGGTATGTTTTTTGATTTCGTGAAGTAGTTTGCCATCGGCTGTTGAATAAACTCGAACGACCTTGCTGGGGCCACCAAGAGCAATTTGAGTTTGATCGGGGCTGATATCCGCAGCGAGAACAGCGTCAGATTCTTGGCCAACTGTCAGGACTTTTTGTCCGGTCTTGATGTTGAATAAAGTAGCGGAGCCATTTTTGCCCCCGCGGCCACCCCCTGCAAGAAGGAATCCACCATTTCTGCTAAACTTTAATACGGTAGGAAAGCCATCTGGGAAAGGAATAACGCCAAGGTATTCCATCGTATCGGTGTTATAAAGTACGATTTGTTTCTGACCACCCACCGCTAAAAGAGGGGCCCAAGGGCTTGCTGCTAAACCAATGACTGCGTTACCTTTAGAAGTAACAACCAAAGGATCGAGGGGAAGAGGCTTTTCGGGCATGGGTGGTGGGCCATCAGGTTTGCCCCTTCGAACGGTACCCAAGGCAATATCGGCAGTGGGTTTATTCAAAGCCAAAGCCTTGCCATCTGCTGTTTCCAGCAACCCTTCTTTGATCCATCTTTCAAGCATTACAATCGAAGTGTCTGCAACTTTTGGGCTTTTAGGAGGCATGACAGGTTCAGATTTATGAGCAACCACCTGAAAAAGCGAACTGCCTTCGGGGTCACCCGCCTTTACAATAATACCGCTGCTACCACCTTCAATAATTTTGCTGTAACTGTTAAGAATAACGCCAGAACTTTTTTTGTCCTGGTTATGGCAAGCAACACACTTGTCTTGAAAGAAAGGCAGGATGTGATCTTGATAGTTAATTTTCTTGGCTGAAGGCTGTGCAATGGCTGACTGGGTTGCCAAGTAAAGCAAAGCTACCAGCAAAATAATTGAACGAATCATGAACTCTGCTCCGTAATCTTAGTGGTTAAACATATATTCGCGGGTATTAAGCACTGCCCAGAAGGCATCTTCCAGGACCTGCTTTTTATCTTTTTCAGCATTGACCAAGGCGAGCACCTTAGTTTTTTCATCCGCAGAAGGCATTCTCGAAAGGCAACGAATATAAATTTCGTCCAAAATTTCTTCTGGAGTTTTCTTTTCCTTTAGAAGTTTGCCAATCAAATTGCCCTGGGTAATTCGCTGTGTCGTTGCATCGCCATTAAGCAGATGCAAACTCTGGCTTAACGTTGGATCCAGCTTCACTTCGCAAGAACAAACGGATTCGCGGGTAGCTCTGCCGAAGGTTGTAAGGAAGTAATTGGAAACCTGACCATCAGCAATTTGCACTGCCCTTGCACCAAGAGGCAAACCAGGAAACTTATTCTTGGTTTCAGTTACTTGGCTAATGCAATCCAAGAAGGTTTCAGCTTTGATTCTTCGGATGGAGGAATGGCTGAAATTCTTGGTATCGCTTTCGTTACTTGAATTAGTTTGGGTTGAAAGCTGATACGAATTGGAAAGAACAATGTCCTTCACAAGGCGTTTGAAGTCGTAATTGTATTCGGTAAACTTCTTACCTAATTCTTCAAGTAACTCAGAATTAGAAGGAGGGTTACTTACACGAACATCGTCTACTTCATTGATAATGCCCAAGCCAAAAAAGTGCGTCCAAACCATGTTGGAAAGATTGGTAGCAAAGTAAGGGTTTTTAGGAGAAGCAAGCCATTCAGCCATTAATGCCCTGCGATCTTTGCCAACAACATCAGGAACTTCGCCACCCAAATACTTGGGAGCCATGCGCCTGCCGCCAACAGGATGGTTGATTTCGCCACTGCCACTGTTGAATACCACGAGTTCGCGTGGATCATCCGTTCGCTTTCTGCCAATCTGGGTAAAGAATGCAGCGAAACCATAGTAATCATCCATGGTCCAACGATCGAAAGGGTGGTTATGGCATTGAGCGCATTGGATGCGCATACCCATGAAAACTTGAGCAACATTTTCAGTCACTTTAAGAATGTCAGTTTCGTTCTGATAGTAGTTCGTAACAGGGTTGTTAAAAGTACCACCGTTGGCACCAAGCAACTCTTGAACCCACTGATTAAGGGGAACATTGCGTGCTATACGATCCTGAAGCCAGTTGTAATAAAGCAAGGTTGCTTTGTAACTAACTTGGTTAGAGCTGCGAATTTGTAAGAGTTCAGCCCACTTTAAAACCCATAGTTCTGAAAATTCTTTTCGTTCCATAAGGTCTTTGACAAGTTGCTCTCTCTTGTCTGCTGATTTGTTAGCCATGAATGTTTTGTATTCTTCAACCGAAGGCAGCATGCCTGTAAGATCGATGAATATCCTGCGCAAGAAAACTTCATCAGAGCAAGTAGCAGAAGGGGCGATACGAAGGTTTTTAAGCTTGGCATTAACTAAGGTGTCGATGTAGTTCTTTTCAGGAGTTGGGGGGAAAGAGAATTTCAAATCTTTGGGAAGAACAATAAAGGGCACGCCCACGGTGAAGGTTGAAAAGCGAGCCATTACAAAGGCTTCGCCTCGATCGCCCGCAGTTACCAAACCATTGGGGCTTACTTTGCCCGAGCTATCGTTGCTGCTAAGGAAAAGCGCAAGGGAAGTAACATCGCGTTCAGAACCATCGCTGTACTTGGCCCGAACGATTAATTGTTGGGTGCTACCTTTGCCATCCAATAGAGCGGATTTAGGAAAAAGATCAACCGATACAGGGGTAGGAATGCCTGCTGGATCTTGTGGACCACCAGCATCAACCCAGCGAACGAGATCGTTATAATATTGCTCGCCTACTGCGAATTTTTGACCACCGGTATGAGGCACCTTACCAATCGATTTTTCAACCAAAAGGCTCTCCTCAGGAATCGCAAGGTTGATCCTTCTTCCATTGAGTTCACGGGTCAAACGATAATGATCGCCATCGGGATCAAAACCAAAAAGGGAAAGACGAAATCCATCTTTGCCCCTGGCAGCGCCATGGCAACCACCTTGATTACAGCCATTGCGCAAAAAGATTGGCATCACATCAAGTTTAAAACTGATGGGCCTATCTTTGGTTGCATCTTTAACATCAACAGGAATTTGAGTAGTTTTGCCTTCGAATTCTACAGCGATAGAGCATTTGCCATCGCCTACAGGAAGGACTTCGAGGTTAACAATCTTAGCAATCTTGGGGTCGCTGATGGTAACTTTGGCTTGAGCCGTTACATCGCGGGTAATGCCATCTGCGTAGCTGGCTTGAACGATGATGCGTTGTTTCCCTCGGGCGGATTGCATATTCACATCGGGTGGGAAAACCGCAATGCTTACAGGTGCGATTGCCTGAATGGAAGTTGCAGAGGCAAGAAGCAATATTGCACAAGCGCCAGATAAAACAGAAATCTTCATCGTAGGGGTCTCCAGAAAGCTTATTTCTTTTGGGGTGTTGGTGTGGATTTTTGAGCTTTTTCGCGTTCTTCTTGTTCGAGTCTAAGCTTCTCTAGCCTGCTTAATCTCTTTTCGCCTGCAGGGGCAACCACTGCTGGTGTGCCTGGTTTTACAGGTGCAGTAGCGACGACTTTGGGCGCAGCGGGAACATCGATTCTTATATCTGTCTTGCCCAAGGTATGCACAATTGCTTCGCCATTCTTGGTGATCACTGCAGAACAAACAATGTTCTTGTGATTACCTATAGGTGAGGTTTTATCAATTTCAACTTTGACAAGAATCTCTTTGGTTTTAGAGTCGATTTCAACGGGTGCTGCGGTGACTTTTAAAGGCAGGCCAACCAGTTCAAGCTTAGCCTTGCCTTCAAATGGAGTTGTTTGGTTAATCTTGCAAAGGATTTCAGAAGATTTACCCTGTTCGATCGCACTTCGTTCGATGGAAGCTGTAATGAATGGGGCAGCTATTTCCAAATTAAATAGTTGGGATGAAGCCCAAACTACGCCCGTAGGAGTGCTGGCATTTGCTAAAAGTGCGGTTTTCCAATTCTTAATTCGAGCACCCGCATTTGCAGTGATGGCAAACAGGCCTTCGTTTTGGTTTTCTGGAATGGTGATGGCTGCAATTGTTCCAACACCGGGAGGGCTATAAACTGGGATTACAGTAATCGGGCCTTTGAATCCTTCTTTTCGTTGTACAACCACTTTCAAATTCATCGAGCCATTTTGCACTAACGGCACCTTTGGTTCGATTACTTGAATAGAGAATGGAGCTTCTTCGGTAACAGCCACACCCAGTGTTGGCATGTGGTATCTCCAGTAAATCGATTGTCCTGGATTACCAAAGGTGAGTTCTGCATTCGTGTTGAATTCGGTATTGCAAGCAATTTTGGGGTCTGCGGGAAGAGCTTTGATTTCGGTTAGCGAACCTGCAATAGGCGCATCTTTGGTTGCTTCGAAAACCACTGCGAACGAATCAATACCTGTGGAAACTTCATCCACACTAATAGTTACGCCAGGGGGCAACTTTTCTGCAATCAGTTTTAAATCGCCTGCGAGGTCACGCCTTTGAACCGTCATCAAGGTTGCAAAGCGATTTCCCTTGGGCACACTAATGGTTTGCCTATCCTGGGAATACTGTGCCACCTTGGGGATAGCCACAAGTGTGTTGCCTTGAATTGGGGAAAAGTCTACCCGGTATGTGTAATCAAAGCCACCTTTTTTAAGGTGATCCGTAACGGTCAGGATGTATTCTTTGTCGTCCAAGGTTGCTCTGAAATAGCTATCGGTGCCGCCTGAATCATCATTGGTTGCAACATTGGCACCCCCAGCAATTGCGAGGGTCATTACTGGGTCAAGTTGGGAACCATTCTTGCGAGCAGCGCATCGAATATCAACAACCTGACCTTTAACACCCTTGAAGCGGAAGCAATCAACATCGCCATTCTTTTCGATGATGCCATTGAAGCTGCTGGGGAAGTTTACCACGGTTGCTTTATCTGGTGTATCATTGGGTTCAACTTCAAAACTGTTTGGGAAGTTGGAAAGGCCGAAGCGAATACCTGAAGGGCAAATACCTTTTGCGTCTTGGGGGTAGATTCTAAATTCGGGATCTAGTGAGGTGGGAAGTTTGATTTTTTGTTTAATTGAACCAGCGGGGTCACCTAGATAAGTAACTTCGATTTCTTCTCCGACTTTGCCACCCGAGGGGAAAACACCTGTTGGTCTGGGGAAATTACCAATATGCAGACGGTATTTTGCATTTCCATTACCACCATAGGCGCTTTCACGAACCAAGACGACATAAGTGCCATCTTCAGGTGCAACGATAGATGCGAAACAATCCTGTCCGGTCAGTGGTGAATCATCGCGTGCGCTTAATTCAAATCGTTTCATATTAAAGATTGCAACAAAAGGGTCGAAAACGATGGTACCGAGGCGCATGCCTTCGACTTCCGCACTGATACGCTCACCTTTTTTTGCTTCTACAAGGAAATAATCTGCGTCTTCATTGTTAGCAACGCCATGAACTGTAACATTCATTGCGATTTTTTGGGGAGTTGCGAACTCTGAATTGGGTTCTTTTTCGTCGATTACCGGAAGTGCACCTACATAAAAAGTGCGCAGTTCACTAATACCTGTAGCGGTGCGAACTCGAATTCCGTATTCGCCCAAGCCCGCTTCAGGGCTAATTTTTACCATGGCTTTTAACTGAGTATCGCTCACCACGGTCATTTTCGTGGTTTCAATCCCTTTGCGATAAAATAGAAGTTCCTTGGCATCGGTAAGTCTTGCACCCGTGAAAGTTAATTCAACTTCGGTGCCTCGTTGCCATCCACGGGGAGCAATGCCACCAAGATTCGGGGAGGCTGCTTTAAGGGAAGAGGCAAGAGCCAAAACAGTGATGGACATCAAGAAAAATCTAGAGAGAAAAATCTTCATGGATGAGTCTCAGTACTTAAAATTCGAGCAGCCTTAAACAAAGCTGCTCACAAAATATGAAGGAAAACAAATTGCAGGCCCCGGCTGAAGTAAATTAGCCGGGGATACCACATTAATTACGACTGCAATTAAGCAAGGATTTCTTTGACAACCTTGCCATCGCGAACAATATCAATTGGCCTGTTACCAGGAGCAACGAGGCGTTTTTCGCCATCGATACCCAACTGATTATACACGGTCATTGACAAATCTTCTACAGATAGCGCATCATCTTCTGGTTCAGAAGCGGTGGAATCGGAGCTACCGTAAACCATACCCTTCTTGATACCGCCACCAGCGAGCATTACGCTGAAAACTTTAGGCCAGTGATCGCGGCCAGCAGTTGCATTGATCTTAGGAGTACGACCGAATTCGGAAGATACCATGACCAAAGTGGAGTCGAGCAAACCAGTGCGATCCAAATCGCGGATCAAGGTTGCAAGGGCCTGATCCAAAGATGGGGCCTGATTTGCCATAGCTGCCTTGATGCCACCGTGCATATCCCAACCACCGTAGGTAAGGGAAACAAAGCGAACGCCAGCAGCAACAAGTCTGCGAGCCAAGAGCATACGCTGACCAGCAGAGTTTTGGCCATATTCAGTGCGGATTTCTTCTTTTTCTGCACCGATATTAAACGCTTCCTTGGCTTGATCAGAACTGATCAGGCTGTAAGCTCGTTTGTAGAAGGTATCCATTGCGTCGAGGTTGTCAGACTTTTCTTTGGTCTTGAAATGGTCATTAACCGCTTCAAGCATGGATTTGCGTTGTGTAAAGCGACTTACATCAATTCCACCTGGGAGTTGTAGATCGCGAACAGAGAAACCCTTGTTCGCTGGGTCGTTGCCCAAGCTGAAAGGCCCGTAAGCAGAGCTTAAGTAGCCAGAGCCTGCAAAAACATTAGGTTGGTTAGGAATGCAGATGTAAGGAGGTAGATTGTTTTTTGGCCCAAATTCATGGGAAACAATACTGCCAAAGCTAGGGTAGCTAAGTGCAGGGCTAGGGCGATAACCAGTAAACATGTTGTGCGTGCCGCGTTCGTGGGCAGCTTCGCCATGAGTCATGGAACGGCAAACGGTGATTTTATCAGCAACGCCAGCAAGGTTTTTGAAATGTTCGCCGAAGTAAACGCCTTCGAGTTTGGTTTTGATTGGGGCGATATCGCCACGGTATTCGATTGGAGCCAAAGGCTTAGGATCGAAAGTATCTTGATGGGCCATGCCACCTGGAAGATAGATATGGATAACGGATTTAGCTTTGCCTTCAGTGGTGGGTTTGCCACCAACGGAATCAACCGCGTGGGCTTGTTGCATTTTGAAGTATTCGGGCAGAGTGAGGCCAAGGCCGCTAATCATACCGATTTGGAGAAAAGATCTGCGGTTTTGTTTTTTAAAATGAGCGGGGTCTGCAAACCAAGTTCCAGGTTGATGAGCCATTGTTTTCTCTCCGGTTCCAAAAGATTTAAAAAAGGCGGGTAACTAACACATGTTTAGGCAGGTACATACATCTTACAATAAGGTAAGCACAAGATCAATGCAAAACAAATGCAAAGATAATTACTTCAGCCTATTTATTAAATATCGGAATTAATGATGTGTCAAATAAAAAGAACTGAAAAAAACCAATTATATGTTCTTTTGTACAGTAGTAGTGTCGGAAATACTGTAAGTATCGGCATCTTTTCCCTGAAAAGCGGTGATAAGTTCTGCTAAGAACCCGATGGACATCATTTGTGCGCCTAATAAAAGGAAGGCAGCTGCATAAATGAGGAGCGGGCGATCGTGAAGCGGGGGAAAAAGATCGGGTTCCCAAAGCCTGATAATCCATGTAATCGCTAAATAACCAAGGCCCAAACTGCCTGCAAGGAAGGAAAGTAATCCGGCGCCCCCTAAAAGATGCTGGGGTCTTTGGCCAAATCCGGTTAAAAATTTGACAGTTAATAAGTCTAAAAACCCTTTAATAAACCTGCGCACGCCATATTTTGAATGTCCAAACTTGCGGGCGCGATGTTGGATTGCTAATTCTCCCACTTTAAACCCTCTTGCAGCTGCAAGAACTGGAATAAAACGGTGCAATTCACCATAAAGTCGGACTTCCTTAAAGATAGGAGCCCGGTAGCATTTCATGCCACAATTGTGATCGTTTAAATGCACATCAGTAAGGTTACTCACCATTTTGTTGAATATTTTGCTAGGAAAGGTCTTGTGCCAGGGGTCGAGTCTGACTTTTTTCCAACCACTTATTACATCAAAAGGCGTAAAGGGTTGGCCATTTTTTGCTGGGCCACCTTGTTCGAGTTGCTTTAGGAAGTTTGGGATTTCCATCGGATCATCTTGAAGGTCGGCATCCATGGTGATGAAAATATCCCCATTTGCAGCCTGAAACCCTGCAGACAAAGCCGCAGCTTTGCCAAAGTTCCTGCGAAACTTTATTCCCCTTGTATTCGCATGAGATGCGGAAAGTTCGCAGATTTTATCCCAAGAGTTATCTTTGCTGCCATCATCGACAAAAAGAATTTCCACATCTAGATGATGAAGTTGTGCCACATTTAAGATTTCGCCATGAAGAATAACAATGCTTTCATCTTCGTTATAGACAGGGATAATAATGGAAATCATGGCTGGTTTGCCTGAGTGGAAACGGGTTGGAAAGTATCAGATATGTTTTTTCTATCGGTTGCTCGGGGTTTAATCCAGTAAAACCCAAAAGCGGTTACAAGTTCTGAAGCGGTCCAGATGACACGAAGTAGAATCGCTGCAGTGACCGCTTTAGGCCCAAGTGTCGCTGCCATCATGATTTGTAGAATTTGTTCGCGAACACCCAGTCCGCCTGGTGTTGAGGCTACAAATCCTGCAACATTCGACAAAGTTACACAACCTGTGCACCAGATAAAGCGGGAAAAGGTCATGCCATTTACCGAGGTATCCATGGCTTGCCAAAGCACCATAAGGCTTGCCCCCAGAAAGAACCAGCAAAGGACGGAAGACAAAAGCCCTCGAAAAAAAGAGCGAAAAGTACCTGGAAGTACAAGTAATTGCTCTGCGGGCAAAAATCGTTTCCCCAATCTCCGCACTATAAATGGAAATACACCGGGCATGATTGGAATCCCAGTGACGAGCATCAAGAAAGCTGCAGCGGCAATTTGAGTGGTTGAAGTATCAGGCGAAAGAAATCCCAGCAAAACCGCCATAGTAGCACCTGTCGCCATCGTAAAAAGTACTTCGTAAATGGAGGTCACCACTCCTGATGAGATAGAAACATTTTCTTTCATTGCTGAATTGATGCGAAGAAATAAAGAGAGCCCTTTGCCGGGCACATATTTTCCCAATTGGGCGATGTAAAAGCAGCGCAAACCAAAAGGGATTGAAATAGGTTGTTTGATATCACTTAAAAGATCGACCCAGAACCATCCTGAAAAACCGATCCCAACAATATAGAGCAACCCACAAAGAAAAATGCCTGATAAAGAAACGTTTTGCAATTGTTGTAGTAGCAGGGTCAAAGAGTTATGCTTGCCTTCTGGATCTTTAAGGGCTTCAAGATGGAGGATTCTCCAGAACTGAAACCCAACTGCGAATGCAACAAGAATCCAAATGAATATCTTGATGAAGGGCCAGTATTTTTTCATTCGATCAAGCATGGCGGCCTTAATTAGTAGAATCCGGTATCGAAGTCTGCTATGTTGTTGTACAAAACCTATTTGAATAAAGGAAAAAACGATGAAAAAAATTGCTGGCCTTATTGCTTTTGTTGTGTTCCCTGCAGTTACTCTGTTAGCGTCCGCCTTTGTGTTTCAAGGGTCTGACGATGCTGCCCGGGGTGTTGCAATTGAATTATTCAAGTCTTTAGATGAACAACAAAAAAGCGAAGCATTAAAAGCATTCGATGATAAAGATCGGTTTTCAGAAGTATTTCCGGCAGTTGAAAGAAAAGGCCTTGCGATCAGTAAACTAAAGCCTGAGCAGGCAGCCCTTGTAGAAAAAATGATCCTTGCAATGACTTCTTCTTATGGGGCAACCCGCTGCATTGAAGTGGCCAAGCAAACGCCAGCTAACCGCAGATACATCAATTTTTTTGGCACACCCGAAGTAGGTAAGTCTTTTGCGTTTCGATTGGCGCAGCATCATTTAACATTGCTTCACTGCGAATTTTCAGCAGATGACAAGGGGGAGTTTGGCCCAGTATTGTTGGGGGGTAATCCCGTTAATAACCTTTGGGAAGAAGAAGAAACTATATTGCTAGCACTAGCCAAGACTCTTGATAAGGAAACTTTGGCTAAGCTTGCAGGGCCTGGGGGATCAGGCCAGCCGATAGGTAAGGCTGGCATTGCGCTTAAAGATTTGCCCAAACCCGCTGTTGAACTTGCCAAGAAGTTGCTTGCTAAAAGGCTGGATGTGTTTTCTTCGGATCGTAGAAAAAAGCTGGAGAAAATAATCGATGCTCAGGGAGGCGTTGAGCAATTAAAGCTTGTTTTATCTGGGAATGCTTCGCAGGGGCATTTGCAGGGGGGGAATTATTCCTGGAAGTTTGGTTCGGATTCTGTGCTTATCGATTGGCAGACTTCGGGTAAGAACCATCTTCATATGACGGTCCGTGCCAAACCCAAAGTATAAATTTATTATTAAGGATACAAAAGATGTTTTTAAGGCTTTTATGCTTGTTTGTGTTTGCTCCCATACTTTTGGCGCAAACCAATGATGCAATTGAGTTGTTCAATGGGAAGGATCTTTCGGGTTGGGTGATCGAGGGCCCTACAGAATTTGATAATAAAGGTAATAAAGAACCGATTTGGGTTGCTGACAATGGCATGATCACTTGCAGGGTGAACAATCGCAAAAGCTATGGCTTTCTGCGCTATGATAAAAAACAATTTGCAGACTTTGTCTTTAGCCTTGAGTACAGGCTTTCGGAGAAAGAAATGCCCAAGCAATCCCCTTGCAATAGTGGCATTGGTATTCGCACAGGCGTTTACGATCCTAAAAAGTCTGATTCCCCACCTTCCCGTGCAGGATATGAAATCCAGCTTCTGGATGATGCAATGAAGAATCCTGACAAGCATTCCACGGGTTCACTTTACCGCTATATTGCCCCAAGTGTTAAAGCAGTAAAGCCTGCACCTGAATGGAATAAAATCGAGATTGAGTGCAAAGGGGCCCGTATTAAAGTCACCTTGAATGGCGAAAAAATCATCGATGTCGATCAAACCACGGTTGAGGAGATCAAAAACAAACCCCTTAAAGGGTATGTTTGTGTGCAAAATCATGGTGGAAAAGTCGATTTTCGAAATCTTCGGGTTAAAGAACTCAAATAATCTGACGATCTTTCTATAATACTTTGGTTCCGTACGATTTATTGGAGTTTGTATCATGAGCAATGAGCCTTTTAACCAAGATAACGAAAATTTACCCTCCACTCGGACGGATAATCCTGACCGGATGCCTGCCCGCAAAATTGCCAAATACGATATGAACAAAGCGGGCGATTTAGCCAAAGCAGGAAAAGATCTGGAGACTCAAGCTTTTCAAAGCTCGGACCAGCCTCCACTTCTCTCCAAAATCGATAACGATGCCTTCATCGAGCGCGAACTCGAAGCTGCGATGATGGGCATAACTGAAACCGATCTCATGGGTGGCGAACCCATGCCCAAGCGCAAAAGAGGCCAAGAGCCTTTACCCCAAATGAAATTGGGCAAAGTATTCCGCATCCATGATCAAGATGTTTTCATCGATCTACCCGGCGGTATAAAACAGGGCGTACTTTCTATTCTCTCTTTCCCCGAGGGCAATCCAGTCATCGGCCAGGAAGTCGAAGTTAAAATCGAAGGGTTTGATGGGGCCAATGGCGTGATGCTGCTTTCCCGCAAAGGCTCGGCTGTTTCTAATGCAAATTGGAGTACCGTTGCTGTAGGCATGACAGTTGAAGCTAGGGTTACCGGCGTAAACAAAGGCGGCTTGGAAGTTGATGTGCATGGCATACGCGGTTTTATGCCCATCAGCCAAATTGAAATGTTCCGCATCAATGAATTAGAGCCCTACCTAAACCAGAAGCTTATCTGCATGGTTGCAGAAGTTGATGTTGCAAGCCAAAATCTTGTGGTTAGCAGAAGAGACATTCTCGAAAAAGAAAAAGCAGAGGCCAAGGAAAAGCTTTGGCTCGAACTCAAGGAAGGCCAGGTTCGCGAAGGTATTGTAAGGTCAGTAATGCCTTTTGGTGCATTCGTAGATTTAGGCGGAGTAGATGGTTTGTTGCATATCAGTGAAATGAGCTGGAGCAGGCAGATCGATGCCACCAAATTGTTTCAATCAGGTCAGAAGGTGAAAGTGGTTGTATTAAAGATCGATCCCGAAACTCGAAAAGTTGGCCTTGGGTTCAAGCAATTAGAAGAAAACCCCTGGGATGTGTTTTCAAGGGATAACAGGCCGGGTATAGTTGTTACAGGCAAGGTTACCAAGCTAGCAGAGTTTGGCGCCTTCGTTGAATTATCGCCTGGCATTGAGGGGTTGGTTCATTTATCCGAACTTTCCACCGTCAGAGTTCGAAGAGCCCAGGATGTTGTAAAAGTAGGGCAGGAAATTCAGGTTAAAATCCAGAGCATGGATTCAGAAACTAAGCGAATCTCTCTTTCGATCAAAGCGCTTACCGCACCCGAAGTAAGTGCTGCTGAACCCGAAGAACCAGAGCCAGTTGTTCCAACAAAACCAGTCAGGCCTGCGCCACCGCGGAACTTCGCCATTCGTGGCGGCATAGGTGATGCGGGTAAAAAGCCTCTTTTCTAACAACCCTGTTTTTGCATAAACTGCCTGCATTTGCGGGCAGTTTCTACTGCATCATGGCTGTGCCTGCTTAACTCCCAGTGCAATCCCCCTTCGTATTTTATTTTGTTTAACCCTTCGAAAACCTTTGCGAAATCGATTGATCCTTCCCCCGGAAGCAAATGATCGTGTACCCCAAGTCGCATATCTTCCAGATGAATGTTCCAAAGAACTGAACCCCATTTATCAAGATGGGGCAGCAAGGGCATTTCATTCATACATTCGAGATGGCCTATATCTAATGTTAAGCCAAATTTCGAATGCGAGATCGCTTTGTGTAGATGTTCAAATTTGCCCATCGTATCGATGAACATGCCCGGTTCTGGTTCGAATGCAATTTTCATCCCGCTGTTTTCCATCTGCCTACTTATTAAAACGCATTGTTCGATAATTAGTTCCCAATAGCTATCCTCTGCAGCTTCGAAATCGGGTGTCCCCGACCAAAAGCTTAAGGTGTTTGATCCCATTTCAAGGCCTAACTCTGCACAGCGAAGCAGGAAGTCTGCTCTCTTTTTTCGATCTGATGTTTGCTTTGATATAAGTGTGGGTTGGTGCTTTCTTCTAGGGTCTAAAAGAAATCTTGCACCCGTTTCGATCACGAGATTCAATTGCAAATCCTGCGCTATCTTTCCAAGTTCTCGTGCCCTTGCAATAGCGTTGGCAGCAAACGGTTCGAGGGTATTGTAATCCAAAGTGAACGCAATAGATCGGTATCCAAGCTCTGCTATAATTTGTAAAGCATCTTCAATTTTGTGATGAGCGAAGCCATTGGTGTTATATCCGGGCAGCATCTTGGCCCCTCCTTTAAGCGTTGATTATCCTGATATAAGATCTGTGGGCAAGAAACTTTAGCCCGCTTTTCGTGATTTGTTTATTCGGGACAGGATTGTTGCATGTTCTGCGAATCGCCTTGCAACGGTATTTACAAATTGATCTGGTGGTGCGCCATGCCATTGGCTTTGCACATGAACATCGCATTGATCATTGAAATAATCGATTGCAACGAGGGGTAGCATTGAGCCATTTTCCGAGCGTACCTGGTGCTTGGAGAAAGAAGGTTTTTCGGGGAGGCAAATCTCTGTGGAAAACCAATCGAGGCCGCTTAATTCTTTTAGTTCTTCTGCGAAATCTAGGAGGGGTTGCAAGCGGAAGGCGCGGATTTCTGAATCCTCCAGCGGGATGTAGCTTTTTTCGTCTGGTGCGCAATACTCTGCGGGTTTCCACCAAAATGCATGAAAATTCCCCAAGCAATAAATGATGCGCCAGTATGCTGGGCGTGTAAGGCCTTGGTTGGTTTGCATGTATCCACATTGGACTTCTTCTTGCAGCAGGTAAGAATCTGTAGGGTCTGATGCTAAAGCACTTTGCACTTGGGGAATCAATTCATCAAGGAGCGCAGTTTTGATATGGGTTACCCCTTTATTACCAAACCCATTTCCTTTTTTCAGGAACAACCCACCCTCACTATTTGAGTGCTTCTTGCTAAGAAACCCGATAATCATCTGCTTGATTGTTTTTTCAGGCAAGCCTGGGCGGAGTATCAAAGATCTTGGCACTCCTAGATTATTCTTGGTAAGTTCAAAATGGCTTGCTGCCTTATCGGTGAACAGACGAGAGCGATTAGGTGAGTTAACTGGTTTGCCGCCGCAGTCTTGAATGGTTTGCGCTAGCTTTGCAAAAGGTTCATTGGCTTCATGCCATAGCGAAAAAAAATCGAGGTGAAATCCTGAGGTTAGTTTGCCTATGCGAATCTTTTCAATGGTTTCTACAACCATGGCTTCGTGCACCAGCAAAAAGCGCAATCCTCGTTTTGTACATTCTTTTTTCAAGGATTCTAGAAATACACTAAAAGATGGGTGCAAAGGATCTTTTAAACTCATGCTTATGTCGTAATGCTCGGATGCATAATTGACAATGCACTCATCCATTGAGTCTGATTCGGAATCTTTCAGGTAAAGCCTTGGGAAGCTTTCGCCTGAGGGAGGCTGGAAATTTTCCATAAGGATTGAAATCCTAAAGCACTTCTTCACACGATTTTCTGTATGCAAACAAATACAGTTAATCATTAATTCGTATTTTTATGCTTGCAAACATTAGGAAATTTAGCATGAGCCATCTTTTCAGCCGACTAAAAGGTGATAAAAGTAGGCCCCCCAATAGTTTGCGTGAAGGTGGGGGATTTGCGTGTAAAAATAGGTAACAAGGGAGGTTTCTTTTTCGCCTCGAGCGAACTCGCCTTGTGTTTCCCTGCAATCATTCCTACCCTGTGCCCGCTTGGGTGATTCTGTTGGGCATGATGCCCTCGGATTCCTCTGTTTTCTGTAGTTGATCGAACTGATTTTAACCATTGATTGGGAGCATGGATGCTCGTTATGAATACCTCGAAACTAATGCTTACTGTTTGTATTTCTGTTGCACTGTTCTTTGCGCAGTTGCTTTCTGCAGCAGATACAGATGCTAAATTTCAGAAAATTCTTGCAGTTCAAAAAGCCCTGCTTGAAGGGCAGGATCACTTTAAAAAAGGTAATTATCAAGCTGCGGTATTCATTCTCGAAGCGCAGATTGCATCAATCGATGGCAATAAGGAATACTTGCAATTACTTCATAACGCATACCAAGGTCATATTCGGGATCTTCAGGCCAAGGGGCTGAGTGAAGAAATTTCGAAGTATGAAAAGCGCTTGCAAATTCTTGATTCAGGGATAACTCAAAGTGCAAAAAGTGGGACGGTTGCGCCTGTTTCTACGCCCGCAGTAGCCCCCGCGTCAGCAACAGCAACAGCAACAGCAACAGCACCAGTAACTGCACCAGCTTCTGCTATTGCTTCAGCGCTAAGTAAGTTTGCTGCGCCTACAAAAACTGTGGAGCAGCCCAAGAAAGCTCAGGATGCTCCTAAGGTGAGAGGCAAAATTGAAGATGCCAACGAGGATAATCCCTTTTCGTTCACCAATACCCAGCGATATTATGATGCCCGGTTGAGGTTGGATCAGGCGGAGAAAGAATTTGCAGGTAAAAACTTCAGGCTGGCTTCTAAGCTTTATGAGGAAGCTTATAGGCTGGAACCCAAGGTTATGCCACAAAGCGTAGAGCGCTGGGCGTATTGCAGATTGTATTCGGTGGTTGAAGCGATGAATCAACGCCAGAATACCAAGCTCGATCCCCAGTGGGAAAATGAAATCCGAGTCAGTCTTTCCATGGCTCCGCAATTGCAATCGTTTGGAAACAGCCTGCTACAAAATATCGATCAGCGTAAACAGGAAATAGGTGCAATCAATCCTCAGCAATCCAACCCACCAGCGGTGGAAGTGAAGCATACTGGGCCCTATCAGGGTAATTGGTATCTCGCAGAGACAAAAAATTTCAGGGTTTGGCATCATCTAAATCAGGCGGATGCCACACAAGTTGCAAAATCTTCGGAAGCCTGCAGGGTAGATGCAGGGATGAAATGGTTTGGATCG
>Ga0209033_1000006_pt1 | contig 87744 bp, 66 predicted proteins | sample LauGreFa1BDMLBDN_2_FD_188218 | JGI IMG/M metagenome (GOLD analysis project Ga0209033, IMG submission 188218) | Freshwater lake microbial communities from Lake Michigan, USA - Fa13.BD.MLB.DN (SPAdes) (version 2) | ecosystem: Environmental > Aquatic > Freshwater > Lake | place: Lake Michigan, USA...
TGGCGCGCCCGGCAGGAATCGAACCTGCGACCCCTGGCTTCGGAGGCCAGTACTCTATCCACTGAGCTACGGGCGCCCAACAAGCCATTATAATGATGCTTTCAGACTTCAGCCTGGAACTTCCATGAGCGATGCACACAACGAAGAGCACGGTGCTCTTGTTAAGACACCCAAACAACTCGTCACCGTGGTCGTGTTGGCCTTTATCGTGCCGATTTTCATCATCGTATTGTTGGTGAGCTATGTCGGAACTGGCACCAAAACTGGGGCGGGAACCGATACAAACAATCCCCAGTTGATCGAAGCAAGGATCGCTCCAGTTGCCAAACTAGAGATCAAAGACTTGGCGAACAAGGTTGCCGCCAGTGGCGATAAAGTCTACAAGGCGCAGTGCGCCGCCTGTCACGACAGTGGGGCAGCGGGTGCACCAAAATTCGGCGATGCTGCGGCTTGGGCACCCCGCATTAAGACCGGTTTTGAGGCCTTATGGCAGTCCGCGCTTAAAGGTAAAGGCGCCATGGGCGCTCAAGCGGGTGGCGAGTACGACGATCAGGAGATCGGCAATGCCGTGGTCCATCTGGCCAATTCAGCGGGCGCAAAATTTGCTGAACTGAAAGCGGCGTCGAAGCCCGACCCAGCGGCCAAGGCTGATGCCGCCCCTAAGGCCGAAGCTGCTAAGGTAGACGCTCAGGCCAAACCCGAAGCTCAAGTAAAAGCCGCTGAGGACGCAAAGAAATAATTTTCCGCGACCATGACCAAACTTGCGATCTGCAGGGGGGTTGGTCTAGGGTGTTGAACGATCTTTGACCAACAGCTTGCGCAATTGAGCAAGCTGTCCGAGAGCCTGATCTTTCGATGCGCTCTTAGCCAGCGAATCACCAAGCGGATTAAGCCCCATTTCTTCGATAAAACGCGATGGGCTTTGCTTCATTAGCTGACGTTGCCGTTTTCTTTCTTGCGCCCAACTGAGCGTGAGGCTTTTTCGGGCCCGAGTCACTGCGACATACATCAATCGCCGTTCTTCAATAACCTGCTGTGTTGCAGCATCTTCTTTCACTCGCACGCCACTTTGCTCGCAGCGTGGTCCATGAGCATGGTGGCCTGCCTGTTCGCCAGCGGTTTCCTGGGCTTGTTCCTCATCGGCACCTGAGTGAGGGAGCAGGCCCTCTTCGCAGCCAACAATCACCACATGGTCAAACTCCAACCCTTTTGCAGCATGGATAGTACTGAGTGCTAGGCTACCCTCCTGGTCCTCTCGCCGCTCGAGTTGACTAAGCAAGGCCAAACTCTGAATTCTTTCAGCGAGCGGCATCGCGTCCTTTTGGTCGCGTTCGCTCACCCAGCGCTGAAAATCGAGCACATACTGCCAACGGGTTTGTGCGGCGCGCTCCTCATGCAATTGCTGCAAATGTTCTTGGTAAGACATGGCCTGAAGCAACTCGGCGAGCAAAGGCTCAGCAGACTCCTTTTTCGCACGCCACGCAAATCGATGGATGGTTTGGGCAAACGCTTGCAACAAACTCAAGGCACGCGTGCCCAAACGCTCTGCCAGCCCTGGCAAGAAGATCGCAGCAAACATGGAGCAACGCCGTTCGCTTGCCCAGTGACCCAAGCTTGCCAGGCTTTGTTCACCAATGCCTCGTCTTGGGGTACTGACAGCCCGGATAAAAGCCGGATCGTCATCCTCGTTGACCAGCAAACGCAACCATGCCATCAAGTCCCGGATCTCGCTTCGATCGAAAAACGACTGTCCACCTGATAGTCGATAGGGAATCGCCTCTTTGCGCAGCATTTGTTCGAACAGCTTAGCCTGATGATTGCTGCGATATAGGATGGCATAGGCTCCCCAGAGCGTCTTTCGCTCGAAACGATGAGCAATCAGCCGTTGAACCACTGACTCGGCCTCTGCAAACTCATCACGATGCATCAGGCATTGCAATGCCTCGCCCTCTGAACGATCGGTCCAAAGTGTTTTAGGGTAAAGCTTGGGATTTGCAGCAATCAGTCCATTGGCTGCTTGCAAAATTCGCTGAGAGGAACGGTAATTCTGCTCGAGTTTGATCACTTGCAGGTTTGGATAATCACTTGAAAGCACTCGCAGGTTTTCCAAACTTGCGCCTCGCCATGCATAGATCGACTGATCATCATCGCCAACAAGCGTGAAGGACTGGTTGGGAGCTAAAAGCTTTCTCATCAGCGCATACTGGCTACGATTAGTGTCTTGGTACTCATCGACCAAGAGATAACCAATGCGTGATTGCCAGTAGGCGCAGCGCTGAGGATCATCGAGCACAAGGCTGCCAAGTCGGATCAAATCATCGAAATCCACCGACTGATAAGCACTTAAAGATGCCTGATAGCGGCGATATAAAGCGATGACTTGAGGGTCGGCATCGCTTTGCACCACATCGTCAGGCCCCCAGCCCATCATCTTCCACTGGCTAATCTGCCAGGCCAGACTGCGCGCAAGTTTTCGATCCTGGTTAGCCGACAACTCTTGGATCAAACGCAAAGCGTCTTCCTGGTCGAGGATCGAGAATTGGGGCTTTAAGCCGACCGCAGCGCCTTCTTGTCGAAGCAACTGCAATCCAAGCGCGTGGAACGTGCAAATCAAGGGCTTGCCCTTCGATCGGCTGACCGCCATGCCCGAAGCCCTGGGGCGCGATGACGCATGGTTCTGGGGCTTGAGCGCTGCCTGGGCGCGCCGACTCGCCATGCTTTCTCGCAAGCGTTGCGCCATTTCCTGCGCCGCCTTATTGGTGAAGGTGATCGCCGTAATGCGATCAGGCGAATGCCCTGCATCGATTAGGTGCATGATTTTTTCAGTGATCACCCTTGTTTTACCGCTGCCAGCCCCGGCAATCACCAGACAGGGCGAGTCAAGATATCGCACCGCCTCGCGTTGGGCGGGGTTAAGTCCTAATTCGGGCACCGCTTAAATATCCTGCGGGTCGACGTCGAAGTACCAGTGCAAGGAGGCAACCCTGCGCTGTTGTCGGTATGGATCGGCTTTAAAGTCACTTAGACAGCGGTGCAGCAAAGGCCGATCACCCGCTTCAAGCAGCAATTGGGCGCGGTGCCAATGATCGATACGGGCTAGATTCATGGGGACCGGATCATAACAGCGCAAGAGGGGCAAAGCCGAGGACCCTTGCGCGAGCAGCCATTGTTCAAACCATTGCTTTGCAGCTTCGAGAAATTCAAAAACAGCATCCGCTTGTTTGGCTTGTGCCCGGATCACCACATGGTGCCTAAAGGGTGGCAGTCCGAGGGTCTTTCGCTCATCAAGCAGCTTGGCCGCATGCGCATGAAAATCATGGGATCGGACATCGGCAAACAAGGGATGTTCGGGATGTGCTGTCTGAATCAACACCCTCGGCGCCTGGACAAAGGCTTGATGTGATCGCCCTGCCCGCCCTGCAACTTGCATCAGATTGGCGAATAATCGTTCGGTTGCTCTGTAGTCAGCAGCAAACAAGCCATTGTCAGCCTCCAACACAACCACAGCCTGAAGACGAGCCCAATCGTGGCCCTTGGCGAGCATTTGTGTACCCACGACCAAATCGATCGCCCCCTCGTGAATTGCAGCCAGGGTTTGGGCCAAACGCTTACCTTGACTGCTATCGCGATCGAGTCGGGCAATCCTGGCTTGTGGAAAGATCGCTTGCAATTCCTCTTCAAGCTTTTGAGTGCCACGGCCTTGGGGGCTTAGATCACTATTGCCGCATTGCGGGCAGAACTTCGGCACTTTGGCGCGCAGCCCACAGTGATGGCAGATGAGTTGAAAGCCCGAGGCCTGTCGATGCAAGACCTGATAAGCACTGCAGGCCAAGCAGGGGCTAAGCCAGGCGCAAGCACTACATTGCAAGAGCGGCGCAAAGCCGCGACGGTTGAGAAAGAGTAATACTTGCGCCTTTTCTTGCAGCAAGGAAGCGATGAGTTCGCGGCTTCTTGGCGCGAGTCCTGCGGCTGCCTGCCGAATCTTTCGCATATCAACCAACTCAATCTCAGGCGGGGGTAATAAATTAGCCCGCTCGCTCAAGCTTAATCGGCGATAGCGGCCGCGCTCTGCGGCGTGCCAACTCTCCATGGAGGGTGTGGCCGAACCCAAAATAACTGGAATTTGCCGCTGTTGGGCACGCCATACGGCAAGATCGCGCGCCTGATAGCGCACCGACTCCCACTGCTTGTAAGAGGCATCGTGCTCTTCGTCAACGATGATCGCCGCGAGATGCGGCATCGGAACGAATATCGCTGAGCGTGTGCCTACGATGAGGCGAAGCTCTCCTCGACTTGCTGCCGACCACACGGCTGCTCGCAAGTTATCGGCGAGACCACTGTGCAGGATGGCGATCGACTTAGGCGGCAAGGTCGATTCCAATGTTTTGGCTAACTGTGGCGTTAGACCAATCTCAGGCACGAGCAATAAGACCTGGGCACTAGCATCACGCTCGATCAGCAAGCTGATGTAGCTCAAGTAGACCGCGGTTTTGCCACTTCCAGTGATCCCGTGCAGTAAAACAGGAGCAAAGCCTTTAGTCAAAGCGCTCAGCTTGTCGAGGGCCTCAGCTTGCTGGCTATGCAATTGAGAGCGATGCCAAGGCGCCATCGCTTGAGCAGGGCGAGAGGCCATCCATCGTTGCCAAGCTTTACCTAGCGCTGCTTGCGGGGATTGAGAGGTCCTCAACAGCTTGGGCAAGGAGGCGAGTAAAAGCTCGCCAAGTCCGCAATGGTAGTAGTCGGCCACCTGTTGCCAAAAGGAAAGACTTGCCTTGTCAATGGGCTCAAGCGCTTTCGCCGGCGCCAGGATCTCGCGAATACGATCAAGGTCCCACTGGGGGGATGTGTCGACAGCCAGAACCAAGCCAAGCCGCTGCCCTTTGCCCCAAGGCACCCAAACCCAATCCCCGGGCTTAAGCGTCCACTCACCTGCAAAATAATCAAAATGCGCGGCAATCGGTACATCAAGGGCCACTTGAATCAAACTTCTCATACTGTGGATAACTCTGTGTGCAACTTAGCCCGCCAAGACGACCCATGCCGCGATGGCTTGTCGATCAAGGCTCGATGACGAGGCAAATCGAAAATAAGTGCATCTTTTCAACAAGTTAGTTTGCGCTCTTGCATCAAGATTGGAGGGAAGCTCGCTAAGTGGACTTTCATCAATCTGTGCACAAGTTAGCAGCAACGATATGCATCGGCCACGTCTTATCTCACTGCGAGGACACTTCGCTCCGGGACCATCGGCAACAAGACCGCCGTCCGCTTAGCCGCTTTTGGAAGCGTCTACCGATGAGGACTAGGTGCGGGTCGACCCCGAACGTTGCTTGGTACTGTAGTCGCGGACAGCCTCAAGCAAGGCTGTGACCATTTCAGGATCCGTAAACTGGGAAATACCGTGCCCAAGGTTAAACACATGCCCTACGCCCTGTTGCGGTATGCCGAAGCTCTCCAAGACGCGTAGTGCGTGTGCTTGGACTTGCGGTGCATCTGCCATCAAAGCCATTGGATCGAGATTACCTTGTAAGGCTACGCGATGGCCCACGCGGGCCCTGGCAGCTCCAAGGTTAACCGTCCAGTCCACACCGAGCGCATCACAACCCATCGATGCGATTTCTTCGAGCCACAAGCCCCCACCCTTCGTAAACACAATGCTTGGGACTGCTGTGGGTACGCCTGCTTCGAGTCGCTCGCGCTGCAAGGCCTCATGAACCCAGCGCATCGACGCCAGGGAAAACTTCTGAAAAAGACCATCGGCAAGTACACCGCCCCAGGTGTCAAAGATCATCACTGCCTGTGCACCCGCCTGAATCTGTGCGTTTAAGTATGCAGCGACGGCTGTTGCGTTTCGACGCAAAAGTTCGAGCATCAGATCAGGCCGCTTGTACATCAGCGTCTTCACGCGTCGAAAGTCGTCGCTACCGCCTCCCTCGACCATGTAGCAAGCTAGTGTCCACGGACTTCCAGAAAAACCAATCAAAGGGACTCGGTCATGAAGTGTCTTGCGGATTAAACGGACTGCGTCCATCACATAACCTAGCTCTGTCTCCATGTCGGGAATCGCTAGGGCCGAAAGGTCCGCCTCATGTTCGATCCGCCGCTCAAAGCGTGGCCCTTCTCCCTCAGCAAAATACAGGCCGAGCCCCATTGCATCAGGAATGGTGAGGATGTCAGAAAAAAGAATGGCCGCATCGAGCAAGGGATAGCGCTCTAAGGGTTGCATGGTGACTTCACATGCAAGCTCTGGCGTCTTGGCAAGAGCAAGAAAACTACCTGCTCGGGCGCGAGTGGCCTTGTATTCGGGTAGGTAGCGCCCCGCCTGGCGCATGAGCCAGACCGGCGTATACGGCGTAGCCTGGCGCTTTAGCGCTTGTAGGAAAACCTGATTCAAAGTCAGAGGCCCGAGCGCGGCGAGTCCTTGTTCTTGGGTCCTATTATTACTTGCGACGCAAACGTCTCAGCGAGGCAAGTTGTGCAACCGCCGAGGCAAGTTCGGCCTGAGCTTTTGCATACTCTAATTCGGAACCACGGTTAGCAATGGCTTCCTGCGCAGCTTTACGCGCAGCTTCCGCTTTGGCTTCATCGAGATCAGCACCACGGATCGCGGTATCCGCCAAAACAGTGACCGCATCGGGTTGCACATCGAGTATGCCACCTGCTACAAAAATAAACTCTTCGTGGCTTTGACCGGGCACTTTAATCCTGACAGCCCCAGGTCGAATGCGCGTGATCAGTGGCACATGCCGAGGGAAAATACCAAGCTCTCCCGCTTCACCTGGCAAGGCCACAAACTCAGCCTCGCCTTCGAAGATCGAGGCCTCAGCGCTTACAACATCGACATGCATGGTTGCCATCTTTAGCCCTTCTTTGTCTCACCGAAACGTTTGCCGGATTATTGCAGTTTCTTAGCCTTCTCGAAGGCCTCTTCAATCTGGCCAACCATGTAAAAGGCCTGCTCTGGCAAATGATCGCACTCACCGTTAACAATCATTTGGAAGCCACGGATCGTGTCCTTGAGTGGTACATACTTACCGGGCGAACCAGTGAAGACTTCGGCGACGTTGAAGGGTTGTGACAAGAACCGCTGAATTTTTCGGGCACGTGCCACAGCCAACTTGTCATCAGGCGAAAGCTCGTCCATGCCGAGAATCGCAATGATGTCTCGCAATTCCTTGTACCGCTGCAAGGTCGCCTGTACTTTACGAGTCGTGCCGTAGTGCTCCTCACCGATGACGTTCGGGTCAACCTGGCGCGATGTCGAGTCAAGCGGATCAACAGCGGGATAAATACCGAGAGCAGCAATATCGCGCGATAACACCACGGTCGCATCCAAGTGGCCGAAAGTGGTTGCGGGCGACGGATCGGTCAAGTCATCAGCAGGCACATAAACTGCCTGAATCGAGGTAATCGAACCGGTCTTTGTTGAGGTGATGCGCTCTTGCAATCGGCCCATTTCCTCAGCAAGCGTAGGCTGATAGCCCACTGCTGAAGGCATACGGCCAAGCAATGCCGACACCTCGGTACCAGCAAGCGTGTAACGGTAAATATTGTCGACGAAAAAGAGAATGTCTCGCCCTTCGTCACGGAACTTTTCAGCCATCGTGAGTCCTGTCAAGGCAACCCGCAATCGATTTCCAGGAGGCTCGTTCATCTGTCCAAAGACCATCGCTACCTTATCGAGCACCTTGGACTCTTCCATCTCATGATAAAAGTCGTTGCCCTCGCGTGTACGCTCGCCCACACCGGCAAATACCGAATAGCCGCCATACTGTTTAGCGATGTTGTTGATAAGTTCCATCATGTTAACGGTCTTGCCGACGCCAGCACCACCGAACAAGCCAATCTTGCCGCCCTTGGCAAAGGGGCAAACTAAGTCAATCACTTTGATGCCGGTTTCCAGCAACTCGGTGGTTGGCTTGAGTTCGTCGAACTTAGGGGCAGGCTGGTGAATGGCCCGACGCTCTTCCGTGGGGATCGGTCCCGCTTCGTCGATTGGACGGCCAAGCACATCCATAATACGGCCGAGCGTCGCTGTACCGACGGGCACCGAAATAGGAGCGCCAGTGGATTTAACGGGCATGCCTCGGCGCAAGCCGTCCGAGGAGCCCAGGGCGATAGTGCGCACAACGCCATCACCTAACTGCTGTTGAACCTCGAAGGTTAAGCCCTTCTCTGCGAGACTTGCGCCTGAATCATCAAGCGTTAGAGCCTCGTATACCTTGGGCAGAGATTCGCGTGGAAATTGAATGTCGACGACTGCGCCGATGCACTGGACGATGGTTCCTTGGCTCATGATGCTTGTCCTGACGAAAATCGTTGGAAAAATCCGAAGATTGAATGAAACGAAGAGTTAATACGCATAAACCTAAACAGCGGCCGCCCCACTAACAATTTCGGAAAGCTCTTTGGTGATGCTAGCCTGCCGCGCCTTGTTGTATGACAGTTGTAAATCATCGATAACTTTTTTGGCGTTGTCAGACGCCGCCTTCATCGCCACCATCCGAGCACTTTGCTCAGAGGCCATGTTTTCAGCAACTGCCCCGTAAACCAGCGCTTCTATAAAGCGAGTGAGCAATTCGTCGAGCACGGTGACTGCGTCGGGTTCGTAAATATAATCCCAACCATATTTACGTGGTGGTATGTCGCCAAGCCGATCCGAAGAGAGTGGTAACAATTGCTCGATGACTGGTTCTTGCTTCATCGTGTTGATAAAGCGGGTATATGCCAAGTAAACGGCATCGATTTCGCCTTTGCTGTATGCGTCAAGTTGTACTTTGACAGCACCAATGAGGCGTTCGAGGTGAGGCGTATCGCCTAATTGCACGACATGGGATACGACGTTGACACCGACTCGGTTCAAAAAGCCGAAACCCTTATTACCAATCGCCGTTGCCTGAACCTTGACATTGTCTTGCTGAAGCTGTCGAAGTTTCTGGGTCGCCGCGCGCAGAACGTTTGTGTTGAGACCTCCGCAAAGTCCCTTATCGGTTGTAACCAAAATCATCCCAGCGGCCTTCATATCACCGTGCTTTACGAGGTAAGGATGGCGGTACTCTGGGTTGGCCTGCGATAAATGCGCGGCGATAATTCGAATCTTATCTCCATAAGGACGAGCAGCCCGCATCCGCTCCTGCGCCTTACGCATTTTCGATGCGGCGACCATTTCCATCGCTTTGGTGATCTTGCGCGTGTTTTGCACGCTCTTGATCTTGGTTCGAATCTCTTTGCTGCTTGGCATAAAAGGCTCCTGGCTTACCTTACCTCGGAAACGCTATAAGAGCGCGGTGAACCCGGCTGATCAATAAGCCCCGGACTGCTTGAAATCCTTCAAGCAAGTGTGCAACGCTGCCTCCACTTCCTTGGAGAATTTCTTCTCTGTTTCCATGGTGTTTACGAGACTTGCGTGTTTGCTTTGAGCAAATTCTTGCAATGCCTTCTCGGCGGCCAGTGCCTTTGGCACCTCAATATCATCGAAGTAGCCGTTGTTGACCGCAAACAAAGTGAGCGCCATCGCCCAAACGGGAAGCGGCTTGTACTGAGCCTGCTTCATCAACTCGGTCACCAGACGTCCACGCTCCAATTGCTTGCGGGTAGCATCATCAAGATCTGAGGCGAACTGAGCAAAAGCTGCAAGCTCTCTGTACTGCGCAAGCGCGAGTCGAACCCCGCCCCCGAGCTTTTTAATCAGATCGGTTTGCGCTGCTCCCCCCACGCGCGATACCGAAATACCGGCGTTAATCGCGGGACGAATACCGGCATTGAACAGATCGGTTTCCAAGAATATCTGTCCGTCGGTAATCGAAATCACATTCGTAGGAACGAAGGCCGACACATCACCCGCTTGGGTTTCAATGACAGGCAACGCAGTCAGCGAACCGGTCTTACCTTTGACCTCACCCTTGGTGAAATGCTCGACGTATTCTTCGTTGACCCGTGCCGCACGCTCAAGCAGACGCGAGTGCAGGTAAAACACATCGCCTGGGTAGGCCTCACGACCAGGGGGTCTGCGCAACAGGAGCGAAATCTGACGGTAAGCCCAAGCCTGCTTGGTTAAATCGTCGTAAATGATGAGCGAGTCTTGGCCACGATCGCGGAAGTACTCTCCCATCGTACATCCCGAATAAGCCGCTAAATATTGCATAGCCGCGGATTCGGATGCTGAAGCTGCAACGACGATTGTGTAATCCATCGCCCCAAATTCTTCGAGCTTTCTGACCACGTTAGCGATGGTTGATGCCTTTTGACCGATCGCTACATACACGCAAATCAGATCTTTGCCCTTTTGATTGATGATGGCATCGATCGCAACTGCCGTCTTACCGGTTTGGCGGTCGCCAATGATAAGTTCGCGCTGACCGCGGCCGATCGGCACCATAGCGTCGATCGACTTCAAGCCGGTCTGGACAGGTTGCGACACGGAGCGTCTTGCGATCACCCCAGGGGCGACCTTCTCAATCACATCGGTCATCTTGGCGTTGATCGGGCCTTTGCCATCGATTGGCTCGCCGAGTGCGTTGACCACACGGCCGATGAGCTCGGGACCGATGGGCACTTCAAGAATGCGGCCCGTTGTCTTGACCGTCATACCTTCGGTGAGATTTTCGTACTCACCGAGCACGACTGCACCCACTGAGTCACGTTCGAGGTTTAGTGCCAGACCAAAGATCCCACCAGGAAATTCGATCATCTCACCTTGCATCACTTCGGAGAGACCATAAATCCGAACGATACCGTCGGTGACCGAGACGATGGTCCCCTGATTGCGCGTGTCAGCGCTTACTTGCAGATTTTGAATCTTGCTCTTGAGCAGTTCGCTGATTTCAGCTGGATTGAGTTGCATGAGACATTCTCCTGAATACTGTTTAGAGCCTGACACCAAAAGGTATCAGCCTATCTGCAAGCTGCATCCCGCAGGCAAGCTCGCCCGATCCCATCGAGCACGAGCCTGTGTCGAACCAACAAAGCCTTGTTGGACTCAACGTAGTGCGTCTGCAAGTTGCGAAACTTTTCCTCGAATCGATGCATCGATCACCTCATCACCGATCCGAATCACCACGCCCCCGATGAGTGCATCATCGATGTCGACGGAAACCTTTACGTTCCGGCCATATTTGTGTTTGAGGACATCAACGATGGACTGTTGCTGCAGCGCATCCATGGCAAAGGCAGAGGTAATGTGCGCGTCTAACACCTGCTCGTGGGCGTTGCGTAAGGTTTCGAAGGCCTCTGCTAGCGCAGAAGCGACCCCTAACCGCTCGTTATCGACCAAGAGCTGTATAAAGTTTTTTTGCTCACCGCTGTAGGCGCCACAGACTTCCGCCAGTGCTAAAGACAACTTATCCGAAGCAAGCGCTGGATTTGCAAGTAGTCGAATGGTAGCGGGGTCTTGGAGCCCAGCCGCGAGTCTTGCGATCATCCGGGACCAGCCCGCAAGATCAGCAGCCTGCCTGGCTTGTTGGAAGGCTGCCTCGGCATATGGCCTGGCAATGGTTGATGGCTCTGCCATGATCTTCAGCCCTTACCGAAGTTCGGTCTTAAGGTCTGCCAAGAGCTGGGCGTGCGCACGCGCGTCAACCTCCCGGCGCAAGATCCTTGCTGCCCCAGCAACCGCCAACTGGGCAACCTCTTCGCGAAGATGATCCTTGACACGCTGTGCGGCGAGATCAGCCTCTGCTTCGGCCGCTTTACGTGCTTCCGCAACGATTCTCGACGCGTCAGCTCGCGCCTGTTCCATAAGAACCGCGGCTTGTCGCTCAGCAGCGGTACGAAGCTCTGCTGCCCCGGCCCGTGCGTTTTTGATCTCTTCTTGCACCCTCAGCTCAGCAGCAGCAAGATCTGCCTTTGCTCGATCGGCTGCGGCAAGGCCGTCAGCAATACGCCGAGACCGTTCGTCGAGCGCTTTGGTGATCGGCGGCCAGACGAAACGAGCCGTGAACCACCAAAGGATGATGAAGACCACAATTTGAATGATGAGCGTCGCATTAATGTTCACGACGGACTCCCTGCAGTGAGGTAAATGAACCGACAGTGGACGAGGGCAAACAAAGCCCTACGATCACTTGAAGGGGTTTGCGAAGGCAAACATCATCGCGATACCAACACCGATCAGGAACGCCGCGTCAATCAGACCTGCCAGCAGGAACATCTTGGTTTGCAGCTGGTCCATCAATTCAGGCTGACGTGCTGCACCTTCCATGTAACGGCCGCCCATGATGCCGATCCCGATCGTGGCCCCCAAAGCCCCAAGACCGATAATCAAACCTGCAGCGAGCGCTACTAATGCCGTGTTATCCATAATGACTCCTGTTGAAAAAACGTGAAACGCGTGGTCTCTGGTGGTTAAAAAAGCGAAGCAAAACTCTCTTAGTGCGCCTCATGCGCCTGGCCCAGGTAAACCAAGGTCAGCATCATGAAAATAAAGGCCTGAAGCGTGATAATCAAAATGTGAAAAATGGCCCAAGCCGAACCGGCAAGGATATGGCCGAACCCGAGCAAGATGCCGCCGACACTCAGGCTGAATGTTGCACCCATGAGCGCAATCAACATAAAGACCAATTCACCGGCGAACATATTGCCAAAAAGTCGCATGCCGAGGGAAATGGTTTTTGCCGCATATTCAACAAGCTGCAGTGCGAAATTAATCACACCAAGAATGAGCGCAAGGAGAGGATTTTTTGATGTCCCAAAGGGCGCTGTAAATAACTCGTGGAAGAATCCACCCGGATGCTTGATTTTGATGCCGTAATAAATCGATGAGCTTAAGACCACAATCGACATAGCCAACGTGGCATTCAAGTCGGCGGTCGGCACGATTCGCATGTAATGAATACCAAGAACCAGACCAATCTCGGGGAGTAGATCGAGTGGCAGTAAATCGAGGGCATTCATGAGGAAGATCCACACGAATGAGGTGAGCGCGAGCGGCGCAATGTAGGTGAGATCACCTTTAACAATAGACCGGGCCTGCTCATGAACAAACTCGAGAATAGCCTCAACAGCGCCGACGAAGCGACCCGGGGCGTCGACTCGAACCTGTCTAGCAGCACTCCACAACATACCCATACCGATAACAGCCATGAGCACCGAGTAAACAACAGTATCAATGTTGATCACTGAGAAATCAACAATAGAAGCCTGCGCCTTACCTGTGGTGTTCAGATGCGTAAGGTGGTGGACGATGTATTCGGTCGCATTTTGCGGACCAGCACCAGCTGCCATAAAGTCCTCTCGAGCCCCTGTTGTTATTTTCCCACCGACTTGTTCTGCAAGTCAGCGACCATTTCCCGCTTTCTGACGTATCAGCATCGGTACTAACCATGGCGCGTTGGCTGCAAGCACAATGCCCGCAATCATCGCAGGCCAAACCAGCCACACGACATATACCGCTGCAATCGCCATCAAACCTATGGTTGCAAGCAGTTTCACCAGTTCACCAACAAAAAAAACTGTCGGATACGAATCACTGGACCTACCTCGATTCGCCGATAGACGAATGGCAAAGAGCAGGTTGGGCAACACAATGCAAGTGCCGCCAATGAAGGCACTGACTGCAACTTCCCAACGCTGCGTGGCCAAACACCCCATCGCCAAAGCGACAACCGCAAGTGCTTGATGAACAATAGCCCGAAACATAACCGCTGTTTTCTATTGCCACTGTTTACCGCAACGAGTGCGAAGTGTAGGGGTATCAGACAAGCAGGTCAACCATGCGAAAGTCTTATGGCTATAGATAGGAGTACCGCTTTGGTTTTTCATAGAATCGACAGGCCAAGTTTTTGCAAGAGACCTTCGAAATGCTCAGCATCGGCAAACTCTATTTGCAAGCTACCTTTACCACGACTGCCCAGCTTAATTTGAACGCGCGTCGCAAGGGCGTCGGAGAGTTGCTCCTCGAGGCGCTGATGATCGCGTGCAGCACCTTGCAGCAACTGTGCTTGACTGCCCGCATACTGGCCATCCTCGCGCAAGGTCTTGGTCACCAGGCGTTCACACTCGCGCACGGATAAGCGCTTTTGTACCACTTCATGCGCAAGCTGAATTTGTCTTGCGCGATCAAGCGCAAGCAAGGCTCGTGCGTGCCCCATATCAAGGTCTGCAGCAAGCAACATGGTCTGCACGGGTTCGGCCAGCTGCAAGAGTCTCAACAAGTTCGAAGTGGCCGACCTTGAGCGCCCCACCGCTTTAGCAACCTGCTCATGGCTGTAACCAAACTCTTCGACGAGGCGCTTGAGGGCTTGCGCTTCTTCGAGCGGGTTGAGATCCTCACGCTGAATATTTTCAATTAAGGCAAGCGACAAAGCTTGTTCGTCAGCCACTTCTTTGACAATCACAGGCACGGTTTCAAGCCCCGCTAATCGAGCAGCGCGATATCGCCGCTCGCCTGCAATAATTTCAAAGCGAGCCCTCGATTCGTCGCTCGCACTTGTTAAGGGCCGCACCACGATGGGCTGCATGATGCCGTGCTGGATGATTGAGTCGGCAAGTTCCTGCAGGGCCTGCTCATCCATCCGGGTTCGTGGCTGATAACGGCCTGCCTGCAGTTTATTGAGGGCTAGATGCCTTAGCTCGCTTTCTGCTGCCGGCGCCGGGTCTGTTCCGAGCAAAACGTCAAGGCCTCGGCCAAGACCTTTGGGACGTTGTTTATTGGCTAGCAATGGGGACTCCTTTTGCACAAATGGATGCACAAATTTTTCAGCAAATGTTTATACAAATGCTTCACAAAGTTGACAGACGTTCGAGTAATTCTGCACCGAAACTTGTGTAAGCCTTTGCACCTCTTGAGCTCGGATCGAAGACAATGCCTGGCATCCCATGGCTTGGGGCTTCGGCAAGGCGGACATTGCGGGGGATGACGGTTTGGAAGACCTTATCGCCAAAGTGCTCGGCCAATTGCTCTGAAACCTGTTGTGCGAGTGTGATTCTTGCGTCGAACATCACACGAAGTAGGCCTAGCATGCTCAACTGAGGATTAAAGTTCAATTGAACTTTTCGGATGGTGTTGACGAGATCGGACAAGCCCTCAAGTGCGTAATACTCACACTGCATCGGAATAATGACTCCATGTGCAGCACATAGCGCATTAAGTGTCAGCATCGATAAAGAGGGCGGGCAATCAATCAGAATCAGCTCATCATGGCGATCGGCCATGGAATCGATGGCTTGTTTGAGTCGTTGCTCACGATCGGCTAAGTCGACTAGTTCAAGTTCGGCAGCGGCAAGGTCGCGATTGGCCGGTAGTAAGTCGAAGCCAAATTCGGTTGCGCACCGCACCGATTGTGCAGTTTCAAGGCCAAGAAGCACTTGATACACCGAACGGCTTAAGCCTCGTTTGTCAATGCCACATCCCATGGTGGCGTTTCCCTGTGGATCTAAGTCCACCAAGACCACGCGCTTGCCGGCACGCGCCATCGCTGCGGCCGTGTTGACCGCGGTGGTCGTTTTACCAACGCCGCCTTTTTGGTTCACAACGACGAAAATCCAGGCTTTTGACATGCAATGATCTCAGTTAGGGCAATCGTTTGAGCGGCTCGGGCTTGCTTCGTCGGCAGGGCAAGGGCGCATGATGACAGCGCAGCGCCTGGCTTCCAAGCCGGGGACATGAAGAGGGATGACCTCAAGTCGCCAATCCTTCAATGAAGCCTTGAACACCTCGATTTCCTGCTCAGGTACCTGGCCCTTCATGGCGCAATAAAACCCCGTGGGGTGTAGCAAATGTTGTGTATTGCTCACAAAGTCGTAGAGACTGGCAAAGGCACGACTCACGATGACATCAAATCCTTCGGCCGGAAGAAATCCAGCGCCATCGTGGCCGAGTTTTAATGCTTCAAGTCTGGCGTGAACGGTTCGCAACGAAGCCAATTCCATCACTGCGGCGGCCTGACGGACAAATGTAATTTTCTTGTCGACAGCATCGGCAGCAATGATTCGCCACGTGGGCTCGCCCAGGGCCAGCATTAATGCAGGAAGCCCTGCGCCTGTGCCCGCATCGAGTATCGATGGACCGGGAGACTTGTCCTTCCCTGCCAAAGCTTTTCGCAACACAGGCAGGATTGCGAGGCAATCGAGCACATGATGTGTCCACATACTGGGCTCATCGCGAATAGCGGTAAGGTTGATCCGATTATTCCAGCGGGAAAGAAGGCCAAGATATCGATCTATGATATTAAGTTTAGATCTTATATCAGCCAATCCCATGTTGTTCAAGACCTCCTCGACATGGTGGTGATTCATGGCTTTAGAAGCGATCCAACATAGTTGGGGCAGCACTTTCTGGTTTCGGCCCGGATCAACCTGCGGCAATAACCGCCGCAAGCCATGGCCCCACTGGGCATCAACATGGCTTGTTAGGCCGCTTGAGTTGCGACATTCACTGAAGCGACTTCAAGTTCGCTTGCCGGTGTTTTGCGAGCGCGCTTAAGGTGGATCATAAGCAATGAGATCGCAGCCGGCGTAACCCCTGAAATACGAGAGGCCTGACCAAGTGTCGCAGGCCGAACCCGCATGAGCTTTTGCTTCACTTCCACCGATAAGCCCGCCACCTTGTTGTAATCGATGTCAGTCGGTAAGGCTGTGCTCTCCTGAGCCTGCTGGCGCTCCACTTCTTGCTGCTGGCGCGCAATATAGCCCTCATATTTAACTTGTATCTCGACTTGCTCGATGACTTGAGCGTCTGCTTGGGGCTCAAGCAACCCAATTGCCTCAAGATCAAGCCTCATGCTAGCGTAGCTTGTTTGGGGTCGCTTGAGCCAGTCCTGCGCCCTTTGATCACGTTCGGGCAGTGCCCTTGCCGGTTTAAGGCTTTGTAAGCGCTCAAGCAGCTTCGGATTAAATCGGATAGCAGCCAAGCGCTGTAAGTCGCCTTCAATCGCTTCTCTTTTTTTACAAAAGGCTGCCCAGCGCTCACTTGCGACCAAACCCATCGCATAAGCGAGTTCGGTCAACCTCAGGTCCGCATTATCCTCGCGGAGTGATAAGCGAAATTCCGCGCGGCTTGTGAACATACGATAGGGTTCACTCACACCTCGCGTAGTCAGATCGTCGACTAGCACGCCCAAATAGGCTTGATCGCGCCTGGGCCACCACGGAGCGAGATCGGTAACCCGTCGCGAAGCATTCAGACCGGCGAGCAAACCCTGTGCGGCCGCTTCTTCGTAGCCGGTGGTGCCGTTTATCTGTCCGGCGAGAAACAAACCCTCGATAGCTTTTGATTCGAGCCAGGGGTGCAAGCCTTGCGGGTCATAGTAATCGTATTCGATCGCATATCCGGGTCGCAAGATATGAGCGCTTTCCAGTCCAACAATAGACCTTACTAAGGCGAGTTGAACATCAAAAGGAAGACTCGTCGATATGCCGTTTGGGTATATCTCAGTCGTTTGCAAACCTTCGGGCTCAAGAAATACCTGATGAGCGTGCTTATCAGCAAAGCGATGAACCTTATCTTCCACCGACGGGCAATATCGAGGCCCTACCCCTTCGATCACGCCAGTGAACATTGGCGAACGATCAAGGCCGCCTCGAATAATGGCGTGGGTGTTTTCATTGGTGTGGGTAATCCAACAAGGTCTTTGTGACGGATGCTGTTCAGGACGCCCCAAAAAAGAAAACACTGGGATTGGCGAGGAATCGCCATCTTGTCGTTCGCAGCGTGAAAAATCGATACTTCGCGAGTCCAGTCGGGGAGGCGTTCCAGTCTTTAATCGGCCCCGGGGCAGGTTCATCTCCGCGAGTCTTTGGGCAAGACGCAAGGCAGGCGGGTCGCCAGCGCGTCCCGCCGCATGCTGCTCCAAGCCCATATGAATGCGGCCGTTCAAAAAAGTCCCCGCGGTAATCACGATCGCTTTGCCGTAAAACCGAATCCCGCTTTGGGTGAGCACACCGCACGCTCGGCCACCTTGTGCACCCTCATTGAGCAAAACATCATCCACCGCCTGTTGAAATAGCCACAGATTTTCCTGGCGCTCAAGGCGTTGGCGAATTGCGTTGCGATAGAGCACCCGATCGGCTTGTGCCCTTGTGGCTCTCACGGCAGGACCTTTACTTGAGTTCAGGATCCGAAACTGAATGCCCGCCTCATCGGTAGCCTCGGCCATTAAGCCGCCCATTGCGTCGATTTCTCGCACCAAATGGCCTTTACCGATACCGCCAATCGAGGGATTGCACGACATTTGGCCTAGTGACTCAAGTTGATGGGTCAAAAGCAGCGTCTTCGAGCCCATACGGGCGCTAGCAGACGCAGCCTCGGTGCCAGCATGGCCGCCACCCACCACGATCACATCAAATTGCTCGGGATAGTCCATACAAATCCTTTTGCGTGGTCAAGGGCTGATCTGGTTGCGAGGCCCTTACCGCTGCAACAAATTATCGGCTTGCTTTAGCAAACTGCAAAAGCTTAGAGCAGGGCCGCAAGTCTACCTCGTAGCGACTATGTTTGCGATCTCTTTCTTGGCAGCGCTTAAGCAGCATCACGCCTTTGGTGAATCGCTAAGGTTCTATGAGCGCCCAGGTATTTATTGAGGGCATACAAGGTCTCGACCGGATGTTCCACGTGAAACCCTGATAGCCGGCTAAGCAATCGTACGCTCCTCACTCGAACCTCGCTCTACAAACTCGGCCTCTTAATGCCAGCTTCTAATCAACGATGGGTTTGCTGAGCGACCTCTTCTTTCGACATCGTCATCGACTTGCCCGGTCGAGCACCGAAGTTCATCGAAGCCCACTACCCTCTTGCTTCGATGACTTGTCGTTTCACGTGAAACAAATCAACCGCAAGGCTCGCGGTCGACAACTACATCATCAAAGATCTCACCATGCGAGCTATGGCCAAGGACGCGGTCAGCCCAGGCGACTCGATACCAAGCAGTTGCACAAGGCCTGGAAAACCATGGCTCTCTGGCCCTTCGATACGAAAATCATGCGCAGACTCGCCTGGCGCTTGCAACTTGGGGCGAATACCTGCATAGGCAGGCTGCAGAGCATCATCAGCAAGCCCTGGCCAGTAGCTTCGAATCTCGTGATAAAAGGATTCGCAACGCCTTGGGTCAACATCGTAATCTTCATGGTCTACCCACTCAACGTCGGGGCCAAAACGTCCCTGGCCAGCTAAATCAAGCGTGAGATGGACACCCAAGCCCGCTTCGTTGGGCATCGGATAAATCAAGCGACTAAAAGGGCAGCGCGAAGCCAGAGAAAAATAATTGCCCTTAGCAAAATACAAAGGAGGCTGACTGAGTTTAGGCATACCAGGAATCAGGGACGCAATGCGGTTGGCCCCAAGCCCGGCAGCATTGATAACCTGCTTTGCATGAAAACAATGAAGTTCACCAGGCAAATCAGGCAAGCGAGTTACTGCGTTTCCTGCAAGCCTTAACTGTGCTGGGTCCAAGACCTTAAAGCTCACCTCCCAAGACTGATCGGCCAAGGGCTGCAAGGACTGAACCACGCTTAATTGAGCAAGCATCGCTTCATGATCTTGGGCCTCGCCGAGCAGTGCGAGCATCAAACCATGACTGTCGATAATCCCGGTGCTCGGCGACTCTAGGGCGGCCACGCAGGCCAGCGCAGGCTCTTTGCTTTTAGCCTCCTCAGCCGTCATGGCACGCACATCATCAACCCCGTTGGCATGGGCCTTCTTTAGAATAGCTTCAAGACCTGGGAGCTGCGCGCTTTCGCTAGCAACAATGAACTTGCCACAACGACGATGGGATACGGATCGCGCTTGCACATACTCGTAGAGCAAATGCTTGCCTTCCACACAAAGCTTGGCTTTAAGAGAGCCTGCCGGGTAATAAATGCCCGCGTGGATGACTTCACTATTGCGCGAACTTATCCCGAATCCAATATCGGCACTGGCCTCGACGATGACCACCTCTTTGCCTTCGCGCGCCATCTCACGAGCGCAGGCAAGACCAACCACGCCGGCGCCAATCACCAAACAATCGATTGTTTCCATATTGAAGCGATCCTAGGAAGCCGAGCGCCGCGCTTGCAACATCCAAGCGGCTGCACGCTCTGCAATCATGAGCGTGGGTGCGTTGGTATTGCCCGAGGTAATCGTCGGCATGACCGATGCATCGGCCACCCTTAGCCCTCGAACCCCGTGGCAGCGCAATTGGGCATCAACCACAGCACTTGGATCGGAGGCAGGTCCCATTTTTAAGGTGCCCACGGGATGGAAAATCGTCGTCCCCACCTTACCTGCTGCTTCCACCAAGGCCTCTTCGCTTTCATACTGGGGACCAGGAAGATATTCCTGCGGACGATAGGCAGCTAATGGCGCCTGATTAACAATGCCTCTCGTCACGCGTATGGCGCTCGCTGCAACCTGTCGATCGTCATCGGTGGCCAGGTAGCATGGATCAATTTGTGGTTGTGCGAGGCTGCTAGGATGGTTGATATGTACGGACCCCCTGGAGCTTGGCCTAAGGTGACAAACCGAGGCGGTAAAGGCGGGAAAGTCGTGAAGTGGTTCGCCAAAGCGTTCTAGCGACAAAGGCTGGATATGGTACTCAAGGTCAGCACGGTCGACCGAGGCTGAAGAGCGGGTGAAGACGCCCATTTGGCTTGGTGACATCGTGAGCGGACCGGTTCTGAATAATAAGTATTCCAATCCCATGGCGGCGCGTCCCCACCAATGCTTGGCTTGCGCATTGAGGGTTTTCACACCCGAAACTTTGTAAATCAGTCTTAACTGCAAATGGTCCTGAAGATTCTCGCCAACGCCGGCAAGACGATGCCTGGGCCTTATGCCCATGCCCGAGAGGCGCTCGACTTGGCCCAGGCCGGATCGTTCCATAATTTGGACCGAACCAATGGCGCCAGCACACAGGACTAGCTCGGCACGAGCCCCAACCCTCACAGGATCTGAAAGTTTCTCACTGCCTTGCAGGCCTGCGCGTTGACTACGGTTTCGGTACTGAACCCCAATCACTTTGCAGCTATCTAGAGGATCAAAAATTAGATGATCAACCACAGCCTGACTAATAACTGTCAAGTTAGGGCGCGACAAGGCAGGCTCTAAGAAGGCTTTGCTTGCATTCCAGCGAACCCCGCGGCGCTGATTCACCTCAAAGTACCCACAGCCCTCGTTATCGCCGCGGTTAAAGTCGTCACGAGCTGGAATGCCGCTTGCGTGAGCGGCCTTTGCAAAAGCATCTAACAAATCCCAGCGCAGCCTTTGACGCTCAACCCGCCACTCCCCGCCCGAGCCATGCAAGGGATCGATCGATCCATCATCGCAAGCGTGGTAATCCTCGTGTTGCTTAAAAATCGGCAGCACCTTGTCCCAGCGCCAATCAGGATTGCCCAGCGATTCCCATTGATCATAGTCCTGAGCCTGACCTCGCATGTAAATCATGCCGTTAATCGATGAGCAACCTCCCCAGACCCTGCCACGCGGGTACTTTAGACTTCGGCCCGCGAGCCGCTCTTGTGGCGTGGTTTGAAATAGCCAGTCAGTGCGGGGATTACCAATGCAATAGAGGTAGCCGACCGGAATATGCACCCAAAGATAATCGTCGCGTCCACCCGCCTCAAGCAACAAGACCTTGTTTCGCGGGTCGGCCGATAATCGGTTGGCAAGCAGACAACCCGCTGTGCCTGCCCCAACAACAACGAAATCGAAACTAGTCTGAAATGGCTGGCTTTGCTGCATGACGGTTCCCCTGCGCTCTTAAGGACTAAATCCCTGCGAGGGTTAGGTATTTCGTCTCTAAATATTCATCCAAACCCTCTTTGGCGCCCTCGCGGCCCAAACCCGATTGCTTCACACCCCCAAAAGGCGCGACTTCTGTCGACAGCATGCCGCTGTTGACGCACACCATGCCAGCCTCAATCGCTTCAGCGACCCGAAGTACCCGTCCAAGATCCCGCGCATAAAAGTACGCGGCAAGTCCATATTCGCTTGCATTGGCCATATCGATAACTTCCTGCTCGGTCTGAAAGCGAAACAGCGGTGCAACCGGACCAAAGGTCTCCTCACGAGCCACCCTCATGCGCTGCGTGACCCCTGTCAACACCGTTGGCTCAAAAAATAGACCGCCGCGCGCATGGGGCTTGCCACCGACCGCAAGGCTCGCACCCTGACTGAGTGCATCGGCAATATGCGCTTTTACCTTTTCAAGCGCTGCGGGCTCGATCAAGGGTCCGATTAAAACCCCAGGCTCGGTTCCAGCACCCACTGGCATCGCAGAAACCCTGGCTGCTAGTTTGGCGGCAAAGGCATCGTAGACAGCATCTTGAACATAAATCCGGTTGGCGCATACACAGGTTTGGCCTGCATTGCGGTACTTGGAAGCGAGCGCACCTTCAACAGCCGCATCAAGATCTGCGTCGTCAAACACAATAAAGGGCGCATTGCCGCCCAGTTCTAACGACAGGCGTTTGATGGTGTCTGCCGATTGCCGCATCAGAATACGTCCAACCTCGGTCGATCCGGTAAAAGAAAGTTTTCGCACCACCGGTGAGGCGCAAAGCACCTCGCCGATTTCGGCTGCCCGATCAGCATCCCCCGTAACAAGATTGAATACACCCGGGGGTATGCCCGCTTGCTCGGCAAGCACGGCCAGTGCGAGCGCTGTCAGCGGTGTGGCCTCGGCAGGTTTGCAAACAACCGTGCAGCCCGCAGCCAGCGCAGGAGCAACCTTTCGAGTGATCATCGCCATAGGGAAATTCCATGGTGTGATCGCCGCACAAACGCCAATCGGTTGGCGCAGGGTTAAGAGCTTCCTATCACTCATGTGAGAGGGGATCACCGCGCCATAAGCACGTTTAGCCTCCTCTGCGAACCACTCAACAAAAGATGCACCGTAAGCCACTTCGCCACGGGCTTCAGCAAGCGGCTTACCCTGTTCGGCTGTCATGAGTTGAGCCAAGTCTTCGCTGTGCTTGATCATCAAGTCATACCATCGTCTAAGGATGGTGGCCCGCGCTTTCGCAGTCTGTGAGCGCCACGCTGGCCACGCGCGATGAGCCGCGTCAATCGCAAGCTGGGTCTCGGCTGCACCCATGTTGGCAACTTCAACGATGGTTTGGCCACTGGCCGGATTACTGACCGGAAAAACAGCCTTACTAAGCGCTGCCATCCAACGACCATCGATATAGGACTCACTTCGCAGCAGCTGCATGTCTTTAAGCGCTAAGGTCATGACGGCATCTCCTTCGGGGTTTGAGTGCTTGAGCGATCGCTCAAGCTTTGAGCAAAAAGAGCAAGTGTAGAACTTGCATCGACTGCTTTGCTAGCAAGTACCCGCCAACTCCCGGGTTCTACGACGCCTAGTGCAAAGAAAGCGGACTCATCGGGCGATTGAAAGTCCGCCGACTGGCCTTCGACCGCAGCCAGATCCCATTGACAAAGGCATCGCTGATGAAGCGCTTAACTAACAAACATCATGACTTAGCTTGCAAGCTCGACTTCATTCTCAAGCTTTGCAGGCTAACTTACCCTCGCTTAGCAAGATGGCTCACCCTCGTACTTTTTTTGATGAGTTTTGTGCGAGGTGAAGCACTCGCCTGCCAAAGCGAGATCGGATCGAGCTTTCCTGACAAAGGGCAGGCTTGCGCGCTAGAAGGCACCGCGGCTGACGATCCAAACCTGCTTGCCCTTCCCGGCACGCTCACACGAAGCGGCAATCCGGTTGATTTTGTTAGTGGCCGTAAATCCCTAAGGCGCCTGCAATTGCAGTTTTACCCGCAAACGGTTGATGTATTCGGCCAAGGTCTGCCGCTGACATGGAGCTTATTCTATGACTCAGGCCCCACCCTCCTTGGAAATAAGTCTGAAAGCGGTCTTTCTGGCAAGCGCCCCCTTGGTGGCTTTGGCTTGGTGTGGCGCCACGGCTATGAATTAAGTCTTAGCAGCGCGCAGCTTGCCGGGAAAGCTGCATCTGGCATGGAGGCGCTTGTCGTTCGCATTCACCAAGCAGATGGCCTTGTCCACCGATTTCTCTATCGCCCTGAGCGGAGCGTTTTTGCAGCCGAGCAAGCAGAGCTTGGCGAGATTCAAACCTTCGACGCTGGGCCTTCGCGACGTTGGGTGTGGCGGCAACCGGGTGGTAGACAGGCGACCTTTGATGCGACTGGCAGGCTTAAAGGCTGGCGATCGCCGCTTGGTCACCGTCTAGATCTGGACTACAGCGCCACCGGTCGACTGATTAAAGTCATCCACAGCAAACAAAGCCAGACTGGAAGTTTGCAAAAGTTAGCAAGCATTCACTTGCAATGGGATGCCCAACAGCGGCTGATTTCGGCGGTTGAACTCCAAAAAGAGAGGGAAAACGCAGGGCCCCTGACGATGGCGCGTTGCCAATATCGCTACGCCGGCGAGACCTTGGAAGCGCCTCTTCTAATCGCTGCCTCATGTGCACGGACAGGCCATGCCGATCCCAGCTGGTCAGAGCAGTACTTTTATGAAGATCGGCGCTTTGGCGAAGCCCTCACGCGTGTCCGTCAACAAGGACCTCATCAAGCCCTGCTTGAAGCAAGCTATGTTTATGATGACTCAAAGCGGGTGATCAAAAGCCAGGGTTTCGGTGAAGCCGCAGATGAAGCGCTAACGATTACCTACAGCACGCAGTCGGCTAATGAGGCCCCTTGGCGTCGACTTCAACGACGAGGGCAAAGCGTTGAATACCGCTTGGAGGCATCTGCGGGCGGAGGCGGCTTTGCTTCGACGAAGCAAAGCTTGGGACATTGGCGCCGCCAAGACGATGGACCCTGCGCCTGGTGCCCTGATCTGGCCTCTAAACATGAAATGCTTCGCGACCGAGTCGGGCGGGTCGTCGAGCTTCGTGATGTAACGAGCAAGCAATGGCTTGAGCGACGGCGCTATAAGACTGAGGACGCCACCGAACTTCCTGTCGAGATACGACGCCCAAGCGTTCGCGATGATTCTTTCGCAATCAGTCGATTTGAACGCAACCCGCAAGGCCTTGTCCTTGCGATCGAACACCAAGGGTTTTCACCAAAAGGGAGCCCGACAGCATTTGAGGCGATTCAGCGGCGGATCCGGTTTCGCTACGCCAACGATGGCAGTGGCATCCTCTCAGGCTTTTTGGATGATGGATCGGGTGAAACCCTCGAGCCCAAACAGTTGGCCCTTGCTTGGGTCATCCCTGGCCGGCAACTTCAAGGGCTAACTTGGCGTGACAGTGCGCGTTATAGCGACGATTTCGGGCGAGTTGTATTGATTAAACATCCAGACGGCCGTTGGTCAAATGCAAGCTACGACGCGCGAGATCGGCTGCTTGAACAGCAAGGGGCCGATGGCAAACGGATGAGCTTGCGCTGGGATGCCTCGTCTAATCCTGTGGAGAAGGACTATGGCGAAAGTGGGCGCTCACTTTTTGAGTGGTCTAAGCAGGAAGATCACAAGGCGCTATTGCTTTCAGCACGACGCGAAACAGCCTCGAAGAAGGGCCCGACAGTGGAAATCCAATGGGCTTACGATAAAGACCACCGAGTGATCAAGCGCAGCCATCAGGTTGGCAGGCATCGTTTCAACTGGACCATCAGCCGCGATCACCAGGGGCGCGTTGTGAAAGAGCGGCTTCCTGACGGTGCGAACTTAATCTATCGCTACGATGAGCATGGGCTACTTGCCATAAGTTACCAGCAGGGTATGGGCTCGACAAGGCAACATCTTTATGAGCGCATGACACAAAAGTCGTCCGCAACTGGCGCAGTCGATGGGTCCATCGCTTATCGATTAGGCAATTTCGTCGTGCGCTGGCAACAAAAGCCTGGGAATAGCGGCGAGCTACAAGCGCTAGAAGTTGAGGGACTTGCTAAGTGGGCGCTCCATCCACAGACATCAAAACCCGATGCGGCAAGCAATCCCTCGCTCACACAAAGTCTATCGCGCAATACAAAGCCCGCAGGGCCCGAGCACTCCGAAGCACCAGCGATTGCCAAGACCTTTCGCTACGATGGCGCGCAAGCCTGGTTGGGCGATCAGCAAACCACCATGCACTACGATCCGCTTGGACAACCAGCGCTACTCAAAGTGCAAGACCGACCCGGGCAGATCATGGTCATGGACGGCTGGCGGCAACTGCTTCTGGCCGACGAAGCTAAAGGCCTCCAAGCGCTGGTTGTGTGGCATGGCGCACTACCAATTGCTTGGATCGAATCGGGGCGCGTCTACCACCTGGCCGTCGACTGGCGAGGGGCACCTGTTCTTGCCTTTGACAGCGCCGGGAAGGTTCACTGGAAAGCCAATTATCTTCATCCGCTGTTATCGGAGATGAAGCATGGGAATAGCAGGCGAAAAATCGCAGCCCGTAGCCTTAGCGATCGGCTCATTGTCGACCGGCTAAGGATCAATTTGGGGGTCCCGGGGCGCATTCTTGCCAACGAACAACTCGCTCAGAGGGATCCTCGCCTAAAAACGCTACTATTTGGCGCTAACCGAGTCCTTGATGCCGAGTCCCAGCGCTTTTTGCAAGCCGATCCGCTTGGGGCTGCGGGCGATCGAGATCCTTATCGCTACGCTGAGGGCCAACCCTGGCGTTATGTCGATCCTTGGGGGCTTGCCAAGCTTACCTACTTTGCAATCTTACAAAGCGAGCACGGAAAACCCTCGGCTTCGACCCAAGGCTTTTCGCCAGGTCGCTGGTCTTTTTTGCTCGAAGCGATCGCTCCTGCGCAAACGGCGCCAGGCAGTTCGCTCAGTGGGTGGCAAGGCCTGCAAAATGAATACGCCAAAACCCAGCAGTCCCTGCTTTTTGATGGGCAAGGAAGCTTTAGGCTCTCACAGCAAGACCCCTTATTGGGTCGTTGGTTTGGTGAGGACAGTTTGCGTTTTCAGGCCGACCAGGGCGATGAAGTGATGCAAGGCTTTCGCCAACACTATGGGGGCTCGCTCATCAGTCAGAGTGCTTTTGTGGTTGAAGACTTCGACGACAACCAAGCCACCCGTCTCATGGCCCTGCTTTCGCGCGATCAAAAGGCCAGACGTGCTTGCCTGCAACCGACCACCCCAATGCTACCCTCGATGAAGTTTAACGACGGCTCAGCGGATCTTCGACCCGATGCGCCCCAAGGCCAAGGCTCCTCAGTGCAACGTCTGCTCGAGTGTGAAACCGCTACAAGCGGTATCCCAGAACCGCTTTACCTCGGTCTTTACGCAAATGCCCAAGAAAGAGCCCGAGTCGAGCGCCTGCAGGCAGCCGCCCAACTTCAGGAAGCCCCAGCTCCCTCATCGATCCAAAGCGACTGCTCCAAAGACGCCTGCCGCAGCAAGACAGCGATTGCTGTCAACGGACGCGAGTATTTCGCCTCCTACGGGTCAACCCAATTTGTGCTCGAAACATTCTTGCGCACCCTGCGGCAAGATGTCCTACATGCGACGGATCTCGACCCTCGAACACTCAGCTGGCTGGGTCTGGATCAATCGATCAAAGATACAAGCGGTCAGTCACGGAGCATGAGCTGGTGGATCAATCAAGGCATTGCTCGGGCGCAGTCTGCTGCCCAGGCTTTTGATGCACTACGTGCGCGCCACGGAAAAGGACTGTCGCAACAAGCAGCCTTGGAGCTTTGGAACAAAATGACGGCCACGCAGCAGCTTCAGTGGCAAGCCTCGAGTGGCCTAGACCGTGAGGCCTTCGTTGATATCTTGGGCTTTAGTCCCGACGGTCGGGCACGCACCGAGTCTGAAGCCAGAAATGCTTTTGCAGCACATGCGGTGTTTCGTTTGGGTTCGGGCAACAGCGCAGGTTTTGGCGACTGGCTCAAGGCACTTTTTTCCGACCAGGCACGATTTGGTCTGATCTCGAGGCTTTTGCTACGCCAACATCTGCGAACGCTATTGGCTGAGCCCGCACTTCAGACGCGACTTAGCAATCTTGAGTCTCCAACGACGAAGGCCTTCGATCAGCGCCAACAAAGCATTGAGCAAGACATCGCTTACCGCGTTGCGCTTATGCACAATGGTGGCAAGCAGGCAGCGGGTGCACTTGATCCGAACCGCAAACCCCCAGCCTATTTGCAGCGCTATGCCGAAGAGTTCATGCGGGTGGCTGGTCGCGGTAATTGGCAGGCCCTGCGTTGCGGTCAATCGCTAGGCCTTGCGGGCTTGCAAATGCAAACCTTGAAACTCGCCTAAGTCAGCTTGGGCGCTGCAACACCTGCGCTCCAACACCAAGGCCGCAACAACTAGGCTGCAACACCGAGGGATTGCGAGCTTGGACAGCACGGCCCTCGCCTATCATGGAGGATCAACAACGACTGGTCTCGCAACGAGCGCTCACGAAAGAAGTCCCAACGATGTTCAGCAACCCAGACTTTCAAACTCAGCAAGCGACAAGTGCTTCGACGGAGCAATTAAAAGCGCTTGCCCTTAGCATGGGCGACCCTGCTGGCATTGGCCCCGAGGTACTGCTCAAGGCACTGCACCGACTTGAGGCGGCAGCGTGCAGCCCGAGCCAGGCCGAGCAAATCGACGCCAAGCCAAAGCTCGCCGTTCGTGTTTTTGGCGATCCCGCGTGGCTCATGCAAAAGGCCAACGAACTTGGCCTTGGCGAGGTCTTGCAAAAGGCTTCATGGATTCAATGGGAAAGCGCTTGTTCAGTCCCGCGCACGCTGCCCCAAGGTGTAGCAAGCGCTGAGGGCGGTGCATGTGCCGTGGCTGCAGTACTGGCAGCCGCAAACGCTGTGATTTCAGGGGCATGCCGGGCCCTAGTCACTGCGCCGTTGAATAAACAAGCCATGCACCTAGCAGGCTTTGACTACCCCGGACATACTGAGCTCTTAGCCGAACTTGCTCATCGCTGCCCTGTTCGCATGATGCTCGAACACCAACATTTACGCACGGTGTTGCACAGCATCCATTTATCGCTACGTCAGGCGCTCGATGCACTTGATCGTGCTAGCCTGCTTGAAACATTCTCGATCGCCGATCGGGCGCTTGGACGCATGCTCGGGCGAAGACCAAGGCTTTTATTGGCGGCGCTCAACCCTCATGCCGGTGAGGCCGGCGCCTTTGGACGCGAGGAAATCGAGTTGTTATCGCCTTGCGTATCGCAAGCACAAGCTCAGGGCTTTTCAATCCTCGGACCATATGCCGCCGACAGTGTTTTTGCCATGGCTTGGGACAATCCCGAGGTGGATGCGGTCATTGCGCTTTATCACGATCAAGGGCTCATTCCGATCAAACTACTTGGCATGGACCTTGGCGTCAATATCACCTTGGGGCTCCCCTTCGTACGAAGCAGTCCTGATCACGGTACTGCCTTCGATATCGTAGGGCGCGGACTTGCTCGCGAAGACAGTTTTTTGGCGGCGATGCGAGCTGCCCACCGCTACAGTCTCGTCTAGCTTGAGAGCTTTGCTTCCCAGCGCTGCCTGATGGCACGCAAACTCGAAGGCATTTGACTGCCAAGCTGCTCAAAAAGGCTGGCTTGCAGTGAAAGCTCTCGGCGCCATTCTTCGGGGTCAACCTTACTGAGTCCCTCGAATTGCTTTGCAGAAAAGTCCAAGCCACGCCAATCGATGTCCTGATAACGCGGGGATACGCCCGCAATATGCTCGTGACCTGAGGTTTGGTCGAGGTTTTGGAGCATCCAAATCAAGACACGCATGTTTTCGCCAAAGCCCGGCCACATGAATTTGCCCTGCTCATCGCTTCGAAACCAATTCACGCAAAAAATCGCCGGCAAGCGATGATGGGGAGCCTGAGCTTTTAGGCTCGCACCCAAAGCCAACCAATGCTCAAAGTAAGCGCCCATGTGGTAGCCGCAAAACGGCAGCATGGCAAAAGGATCACGCCTAACCAAACCTGTTGCACCACTTTGGGCAGCCGTCGTTTCAGAGCCCATGGTTGCTGCAAGATAAACCCCCTCTTCCCAGTCTCTGGCACGGATCACCAAAGGCACAGTGTTGCTTCGTCGCCCCCCGAAAATGAAGGCGTCAATCGGCACACCTTGCGGGTTGTCCCAGTCCTGATCCAAAGAAGGGCATTGCGTCGCCGACACCGTAAAACGAGCGTTAGGGTGGGCTGCTTTGCGCCCAGCCTGGCCATCGGCAGGCGTCCAATCCTTACCCTGCCAGTCCACTAAGTGATCGGGGGCTGCACTCAATCCTTCCCACCAAACATCGCCATCGTCGGTTAGGGCGACATTGGTAAATATCGTATGCGACGCCAGCATCGCCAAGGCATTGGGGTTGGTTTTTGCTGAAGTGCCTGGTGCTACACCAAAATAACCGGCCTCGGGATTGATGGCATAAAGACGGCCATCGGCGCCCGGTTTGATCCAGGCTATATCGTCGCCTACGGTGCTCACCTTCCATTGGCCAAGTTCCTTGGGCGGGATAAGCATTGCAAAATTGGTTTTCCCGCAAGCCGAGGGAAATGCGGCAGCCACATGGTATTTGCGCCCCGCCGGATCAGTAACACCCAAAATAAGCATATGCTCGGCAAGCCAGCCGTTGTCGCGACCCATGGTCGAGGCAATTCTTAAGGCAAAGCACTTTTTACCCAGCAGGGCGTTGCCCCCGTATCCCGAACCATAAGACCAGATCTCGCGGGTCTGGGGAAAGTGAACAATATATTTGGTGTCGTTACAGGGCCAAGCCACATCGTTTTGCCCCGCGGCCAGAGGCATACCGACACTATGCACGCAGGGGACAAAATCGCCTTCGTCGCCCAGCTGCGCAAGCGCTGCGCTTCCCATACGCGTCATCATGCGCATATTGACCACCACGTAGGGACTATCGGAGAGCTCAACCCCAATATGTGCAATTGGGCTACCAAGCGGTCCCATCGAAAAGGGCACGACATATAGCTTTCGCCCCCTCATGCAACCAGCAAACAAATCGCCAAGTGTTTGTTGCATTTGCACGGGATCAATCCAATGATTGGTTGGCCCCGCCTCTTGCTGGCGATCCGAACAAATAAAGGTTCGGTCCTCAACCCGCGCAACATCAGAGGGCGCCGAGCGGGCCAAAAATGAGTGCGGCCGCTTTTGGGGGTTAAGCGCGATGAGCGTGCCGCTTTCGAGCATCTCGCTACATAAGCGCTCATACTCGGCTTGAGAGCCATCAGCCCAAACCACCTCGATGGGTTGGGTATGTTCGGCAACAGAGGCCACCCAGGCCATGAGTCGACGATGGGATAGTCCCTCGGGTGCCTTCACCTGGGCCCTCAACTGGGCCAAAGGCCGAGCCATCCAGTGCGATATCCGTCCAAGTGGCCCCCAGTCAGCACGGTGGCGAGGGCCTCCATCCTCATGCGGGCTTGTCGTCGTGCTTGGGCTTGAGCTGCGAAGATCTTGCGAGCCTGTCGGGTATGTGATCGTTGCTTTGCCAGCTGTGTGGGAGGGGCTTGACATATCGGTCCTCGCTCATGGAAGAGTCATGTGACGAAATCATGACTTTGGGGGGCCGAGTTTAGCGCTTTTCAACCCTAGGCTATGCGCGGAGCTTGACTTGGTGCTACAGTCTTTCACATGGAAATGCCTCGTAAAGAAAGCGACGCTGGTCGCCCATTTGAAGCCGTCCGCTCGCCAGCTGTTGGTCAGGCTCGCTCAGCTGCTGCTGTCGATTTGTTGGGTGATGATCGCTGGTTTCCACTTGCGGTAGCACGCACCAGGATAACGATGCGCTGGCTTAGCAGTCTCTCGGTTTTAGGCGTTGGCTTGGCCATTTGGCTCGAGCGCAGTGCATCTTTTGGTCTAGCGGCTTTTGCCTTAGTGCTCGGCCTGGTGGGTTTGGCGCTTCATCAAAGCGTCGCTCGGGCGGGCGCCTAAGCCATACCAGCCAGTGCCGGCATGAGCGTTTTTTTTAACGCTTTAACCGTCGATCCCTGTTCGCTCGATGCCGAACTCGAAGACGCTGGCACCGTAGGGCCCGAATTAGCCTTCATCGCAAAAGAGCAAAGACTCTTGGCGCGAGCATTTTGCTGGCGCGATGCCAACAGCGACTGGCCTTTGTTGCTCGTGCAAATCCCTGGCACCGAAGCGCTTTGGACACTTCAACACCCGGTGTTTACCCCGATCATTCGACGCTGGGGCATGGCCTTAAGGGTGATTGGCATTTCACGCGAGGCCATGGCCTTCGATTTTCGTGCCTTGCTCGATGATCAAACACTAGCCCGTCTTCGTAAAGCCTTACACGATGACCCTCAACATGCCCCAGTGGACTTGATTTATCAAACGCTCGCTCGAGGCATGCTCACCCGATTGCATGATGCAGGCCAAGCGAGCAGCCATTTGCTGCGCGAGGGGTTTTTGCGTCAGCAGGGGCTGCTTTCCCAACCTAGTGACGGGCCACAACGACCCTTGTTACTCAAGGCATTGCAAGCTGCGCTTCGCAGAGGCGAACTCGATATTGGTTTTTACAGCCGGGCCATGCGCGCCTTGCGTCAACGCGAGCATCAAGTCCAAGAACGTCTGGCCTATGTGCTGGAGGGAAGCTTGTGCCCGCTGACGCTTCAAGCGAGCGCTCGCATCGACCCGAGAATTCCTTGGGGGGTCTATAACTGGCTCCATCGCGACCCTCGCCACGCCGCCGCAAGGGAACATGTACTTTCCCATCTACCATGGTTAGGACCCTGGTTGGCAGACAAGCTCTTGCTTAACCATCATTCGCGACTTCAGCAGGTCATTGATTCGGGACAAGACAGTCTTGTACTCGAACATCTCGCCGCGGTTTTTGCTATCGACCCTAATCTCTTGCGGCGATTATGGCGGCACCCCATCGCCATGCCAGCCGAGCTCAACGACTGGCAGCTTCCACGTATGCTCGGTTGGCTTCAACAAAAGCCCGAACGCCAGTGGCCAGACAAAGCTTCGAGCTGGGAGCGTTTGTTTGAAGAACTCGCACTGATCTCACCGCCATAATGAGAAGTCGTTATGAGGTTTGGTACTGGTCCTAATCACATCCGGTTGGCCCGGCTCGCAACTAGGCTTGTGAGGCTCGTGCCCTCCTTCCGCGCGCTCAGTTTGCCTCGGGTTAACCCGGGCACAAGCGTCATCTAAGACAGCCAATTCGCGTGGCGAGACCTTGACAGGCGCCTGTCCAAACACCAACGAGTCACCAAGACTGGCTCTCAAAGGTATGAGGTGCTCAAGTTGCATTGGATGGCTATAGCTGGCATTGTTGAGAAGTCTTGCAACCTCCCGAGCCTGCTTCGGTGCTGTTCCTTTTTCTGGTGCAATCGAATCGAGAAGCGTCGGTTGCGATAAAAAACCGGCATGTTCTACGATCGCAGCGCCGCTGACTATGCCAAGCACCGGCCGATAATTGCTTGCATCACGCCCAATCAGCTCAAGGCTTTCGATACGCAGCGCTCGATTGACCCCGGGTGCCGCCGTTACGAACTGAGCCGACACGAGCGGGCTAACAAGGTCTCCTGCCTCGGGAGCGTTAGCCATGAGAGTCAACGTTACCTCTGTACTGCCGTCAAACCACTTCGGCTTAGCGAGCACGTCAACGGTCAAGGCTTTAGCGAACACCGAAGCGGCGAGATTTGCGAGCGGAGCGAGCACATAATTATGGGCGTCGGGTCCTTCGAGACTTGCATTGAACCGAACTGGCTTTAGCATGCCGACCGTCTTGTCTTCAAAGCGAAGACTCGTCACCAGGTGGACTTGATCCATTGGGAGTACACCAGACATTTGCGGGCTAAACACCCATTGCGCCTCGCTCGTCCCGTCATATATTTTGTCGCGCACCTGGGTTTGACTCAGGGAAACAGTTGCAGGCAGGACGTTCGCAAGGCCGACTTGGGTCGACGCGAGTCGATAGTTTGCTGCGTCCGCGCCAGAAAGCGAAAAACCCGTATAACTAACCGGCTTGGAATCTCCTGCGCCTGCGGAGATGAGCCCTCGTACAGCATGCGTATCAAGACTAATTTGATCGCCGGCAATGATGTTCTTAAAGCGCAGTGCTTGCGGAAGCTGAATACTTGACTGACCGTCATAGACTTTGACTGCCACGGGAATATCAAGCTGCAACTCCCGAGTCAGTATGGAAGCACTTGATTTATATTGATCGTCGATCCGATAGTTTTGAGCGTCGGGACCCCAAAGCGCAATGCCTTTTACAACGACGTCTTTACCAACGCCAACGCGTGAGTCAACAAATTGCGCGGATTGATTGCTTAAATTCACCTCATCGCCAGGTACCACGCCGCTGGGATTGCCCAAGGATATGAGGTTGGCATTTACATTACCGTCATAAATCTTATCGGACACACGCAAGCCGCTAACGCTCAAAGACTTCGGTAAGATTTTTGCAGTGAGTTGAAAATTTGTTTGGGTTAAGCGGTAATTTTGAGCGAGCGCTGGCTTATCGCTCGGAGCTTGTATGAGAGCAGTTCGGAGTTGGCCAGCCGACTGCATGTCTTTTGACCCAACGGATATACCATCCTCAAGCCAAAGACTAGCGCTAACCTGTTGGTTACCACGCTGCTTTGCTACAAATGCTGCCTTGGTGCCAAGCATTAAATATTCGCCTGGTACAAGTCCCTCTACCGTATTGAAACGAAGCTGTGCGGCTTGCGTACCGTCATAAACCTTATCTAATGCCTCTAGACCTTGGATCGATATGCCGCGTGGCAAAACATTGATCGAGTGCTCAGTAACCGGATTCGTGAGCAGGTAATTGCTCACTGTGCCAGACTTCGTATCCGCTAACTGATGAACGACAGTGACCGCCTGCAACCCTGAGTCTTTGCCATGTAATTGAGCCTGCGCAGACCAATGCAATTCCTCGCCTTGAACCAGACCAGAAAGACTTCCACCGAAAGCAGTGGCGTTATGAGTGCCGTCATAGACCTTTTCGACAAGTTGCGTATTCAATACCTGCAGCTCTTTTCGGAAAATTTGCGCTTGAAAAACTTCCTGAGGGTTGATCAGCTTGTAATTTGACGCAAGCTCACCAGAGGGCCCGTCAAGCAGGCTATGCCCAACACTAACAAGTTGCCTTCCTGCGTCTTTCTGATCAAAGCGGGCGTCGCTTCGAAGACCTATCGTTTGACCGCTGAGTACACCATCCAAGTAGCCTTGACGCAAGCGCACATCAGTATTTCCGTCATATGTTTTATCATTTACTACGGTGCCAATCACTTGAATAGGCTTAGGAAGTATAGATCCAATAACAGTTTCTTGAGCATTCACCAAATGATAGTTACTCGCAAGCCCTCCATGTGATCCGTCAGCGATTATGTGCTCGAGCCTCGCGCTTTGACGGCCTGCGTTACTGCTTGAGAACTGTCCGCTACTTGTCACTTGCAGGCTTTCGTGACCGATCAGCCCGACAAGCCGACCTTGCCTGACTTCACCTGTTATCGAGCCATCGTACGTTTTATCAAGCATTGAACTATCGACAAGACGGATCGCCTTAGGCGTGATGCTAGCGTTTAAACTCATGGTTGGATTGCTTAGCTGATAGTTAGTAGCAAATCCGCCGTGTGCACCATCGCGCAAGGAAAAGCTAGCTTGAACGGCTCGAACACCAGCGTCCTTCGAGCTAAATTGGCCTTGCGCATCGAATTGCAGACTCTCAGCGCCCACGAGCCCACTAAGGCTCGCCTGGGATATTTGGGCGCTCGTATTACCGTCGTAGATTTTGTCTTCTGCTTTAGCTCCAACAATACGAAGCAATCGTGGTGCAATAGATGCGGGCAGATTTAATGAAGATGACATTAATGTATAATTACTAGCACGGTCTCCATTAGGTCCATCGGCTAAGCTTATTGACACAGCAACCTGCCTCTGTCCCGCATTAGCCTGATCGAAAAGACCACTCACGTGCCAGCTAAGTGCTTCATTACCAACTAGTCCAGCCAGCTGACCTCCAAAAAGATTTACCGATCGTGTACCGTCATAGACTTTGTCAGATGCAAGCAAGCCACTTACGCTTAAAACCTTGGGTGTGATGGATGCTGTCGATACCGCTTGGCTTGGCATTTGGTAGTTTGACTGATCCACACCAGAAAGTGCAAAGCCTGTGTATGTGACGGCCTTATTGGTCCCAACATGCTGATCGATATAGCCAGTCACAGATCCTGATCCAAGCACAACATCGTCGCCAGTTAAAACACCTGACAAACTAGCAGTTCCGCTGAGTGAAATCGATGTGTTGCCATCATAGACTTTGGAACTGGAAGGTATGTGAAGGCTCAAGGCCTTCGGTTGAACATTGATGAGACCTCTTTGATTGACCTGTATTTGATAGCCTAAAGCTTGGAGGGCTGCACTATTGAGCGCTTCGGTCAGGTAGCCCCCAGCTAAGGCTTTAAGATGGCCACTCGATGAATACTGGGGCGCAATAAAACCAAAACTTGCACTGTCGCCGTTAACCAATCCATTTGCAGTGCCACTGACTGCGTAGCTATCGCCATAAATCCATTGCTGGCTTGCTGCTTGAAGGCTTACCTCGGGTCGCTCGCGGTAAATTACATAGCGACCCACCCCTAATGCTGTGCTATAGTTTGTTGTAGACTCGTCGCTTCCATATCGAAAACGTTGGGTACCGAGACCGATATAATTTGCGAGTGAAGAGCTTGCTTGCACCGATCCGCTATATAGAGTAGCTCGCCCACCGGTGCCAGTCTCAATACTAGCTCCAGGACCAAACACAATATCGCCGCCACTGGATAAAAGCGCATTAGTAGACTCGCCAGCATTCAAGCGTATGGCGTCCTGACTGTTATCGTTGCTTAGAACTGGCGCGTGAATTTGAAGGGGGCCAGTATTTGTTGATATAGCAACTGGGCCGTTGCTGCGAACCCCGTTTGCTTGAAAGCCGTCAAAACTGCCGCTGGAAAGTGTTAGGTCTTGTGCATTCTTAAACTTTACATATGCCATCGGTAAGCTGTCGTTGCCAACTGCTAGCGTCCGTACACGATTGGGTGACATCGTGAGGTCTACATAGCCACCGCCAAGCAATATCAATGCCTCGGCCGTGATGGCAGCAACTGAGGTTTCCGCCTGAATTCGTTTGCTGCCATTTAACAGCACCGTCTGATTTGGCGCGTTGATCGGTGCCACCAAATTGATCTGGCCGCCATGGATTTGTACTGATCCACCGGCATTCAGATCTGCCTTGATGTTCATATTGCTTGTGTTCCCTGGCCGACCAAACACAACACCTGAAATCGATGTTATATTTTTAACGGTTAGTTCCCGAAACGATTCAGTTCCCAGGAAGTCAGAGCCGCTCATGCTCCCGTTCCATGTTAAGGAATTGGTAAAGGCTGGGCCATACGATGTCATCCGCCAAGTACCGGTGGTTTGCAGACTACTCGCGTTGCTGTATGCAATACGGTTACCAATTAAGTCGATTGATCCGCTACCGGTATTGACGCGAAACGCCGAACCATAGCCATACATGATGTCGGCATAACCCGCCAAATTAATACTCGACTGACCCAGAATTCTTACACTGCCGCCTAAGGTGTTGAGGTCACCAGCAAGATCTAGACCGTTATAATTAGCTGACAATGAGCCTGCTGCGTAGCCGTCACCTACCGTCAGACCCAGCCAATTGGTACTACCCGCACCTCCCCCCATCCAAACATGACCACCATTGGTTCCAATCTTGGTGCTGCCATTTAACGAGATGCCGTACTGATTACCGCCGTCGGCATTTGCCCAAAGCACGAGATTAAGCTTACCGCTGCTTGACAAAATACTAGTGCCGAACAGGTTAACCCGTTGAGACGCTTTAAGCGTCAACGTCGCATCCGTACCCGCTGTCTTATGAATAACCGGATTGCCCGAGACATTTAAGGTCCCTGAAACGAGATTTATAACATCAGTACCTGTGTTGAGCGCCGCAGATATCGCCGCTGCTTCATTGCTTCCAATGACCGAGTAACCATAACTGGGATCGAGCAACCACTGTCCGTTCTTCCCCTGCCTAGCGGAAGCATTGACACGAATGCCGTCCAAAAGAAGCTGTGCACCAGACGTCTCAATTCGCCCTCCATCTCCTGCCAATTGCCCGCCTTTGGCTTCAATGAGCCCCAATGCAGACGTCTTAGCGTTTGGCTCTCGGATATCGGTCCACAATACAATCTCACCGCCATCACCACGACCTAACGCGTTTGCTCTTATCTCGCTCGTTGCATCCATCGAAAGCTCAGTGGCCTGCAACATCGAGCCCGCGCCCTGCCAGGCACCACCTAGGTGAATAACACCTCCGCCTCGGTCACCAGATGCATCCAATCTTGCAGATTGCATCTGGACGCGATCGGCCTCAACCCGAATCGATCCTCCAAGCGCCTGCTTCGACGACACATCGAGTTTGCTCGTTGGCTCCAGTGAAATGGAATGACCGATCAGCAAAATTTTCCCGCCTTCCCGCTGCAGGCCCACTGCCTCGATCAGTCCCTGTTGCCTTACTTCCCTGGCGATAAGCGCAACCTCACCCGACGCGTCAGCAGAGCCGACTCGAAGGTGGCCAGCCTGGATGATGCTCCCTTGTAGCTTGGTGGTTTGGTTCGCTTGAGATTGTGCAAACAAGTCGACCGGCTTACTCGATTGCATAAAGGAAGCCACGTCGACGCCGGTCGTCGACGCAACCAACGATGCGGCCTGGACTATGGCTTTGGGGCCAATTAAGATTCCGCTTGGGTTAGTGATAAATACTTGACCATTAGCCTGTAGCTTACCCATTAATGAAAGCGGATCGCCTTGATTCACCCGATTAAGCAGTGCTGCATTAGCAGAAGGCTGCAAGATATTCACTACTGCGCCATTACCAATATTGAAAGACGACCAGTCAATCACAGCTCGTTGCGATTGCTGTGTGATTTGTAGCTCAGCCGAGGACACTTGACTCATTTGAGCCTGACCCGCACTGAGTCGGCCGCCTTGTGGGAGTTGCTGCCCATAAATTGGGTTGGCACAAAGCGTGAGTAGCCCAGATCCAGCAAGGACAAGCACCGAACTCCAAGTTTTCATAACGAAATAACCTGTCTCATTGAAATGCCCTGTTGATCGACGCCCAAATTTGAAGGGCGTTGCGTGTGCCATCACGGTCGGCACCGGTTAAGGGATTTGCTAAGGGATTAGCTTTATCCCGTCGAGCCAGCGTGATGCGTGCTTGGGTCCGCGGCAAGCATTGCCAAGACATTTGAACGCCATAACCTTGATATCGATATGCAGGGCTGTCATTTTCGGAGACCACCCCTAGATCGCGCATCAAGCCCAAGCTGAAGCTTGGATCCCATTGAAAACGGATCTCTGCGTTGATCAACCGTCCGTTAGTTCCACCACCCTCACTGCTTGGATAGGCACGTACACCACTTGCACCACCCAAATAGAAGGCTTCAGCGCTGTCGAGTCTTTCTGGACTTTGTTGGCCTTGATAGTGAATGAGAAAACGGGTGTCAGGTCTAAACCCTGATTGAGCCCATAACGGTTGGACTCGAGCAAAAGACCAGCGCATAAGGCGGGTCTCTGAAGACGCTATCATTTGTGATAGCGATGTCTGGATCCAAACGATATGAAAAGTACTGAGGGATGGCCTTAGGCTAGCGCCAATTACTTGTGTGGCCCAATCATCGGTGAATCGTCCTTCAATGCCTATCTGTCTGCTCATGAGCTCTCGACGATTCGCATCGAGACCGAGCGCTCGCTGCTCAAAGCTCTTTTTCTCAATAGAAGCACTTGCATCGACCCTTAGGTGTGCAAGCCTCCATAAGGCCTGTCTTAGCTCAAGGCCAGTGCTTTGACTCTCGCCCTCTGGCTGCAGGGCTGCAAACTCGGTCTGATGAACTTGATAATTGAGTCGGCTTGCAAAGACCGTCAACTTTGTCCCAAGCCTGCTCACAGGCACCGAATAGCCCATTCTCACAAACTCCGTTCCCGGACTGTGCATAGCCTGAACTTGTAGTTGATCGCCCCAAAAAAAAGGTCGATTCCACGCCCATAGCAATGACTTACGAGCCCGTCCGGTTGACCGAGCGCCGAAATTATCGATGCTAAGTTCTAAATCATAGCGCTGTGGATCCGAGGCAAGGTTTCGTACGATGAGATTTGTTTCTTGGTGCGCTAATCCCGGACTCAACGAAGCGATTACACCAACCCCTGGCAGCTCATTAACCACAGAAAGGGCGCGCTCGAGCCTGCTCAGATCGAGGGGTTCGTTCAAGCTATGGTGGGATACGATAAGATTTTTTATCGCTTTTGCCAAAGACCCATCATCAAATCCTTCGACGGTAACTTCGCCCAACCGGGCTTCCACAATTTCGATCCGAACAGTACCTGCAGAGACATCCTGCGCGGGTATGACGACTCTCGCTAAAAGACTTTGATCGCGATAGAGCGCTTCGATCCTTCGAGCAATCCTATCAAGCTCCGCCAGACTTATGGTTAGACCCCGATACGGATCGACAATGCTCTCAAGCTGAGCCATCGATACAAGTTTTGCACCGCGAATATCCCAGTCTCTGATCCCAAATCGGGTTTCGTCTATGTTTTGACTTAGGCGTTCTGATTCAAATTGTTCTAAGAACCGGTTTTTGTTCACGCCCTGGGTTGATTCTTGTAACTTGCGTTCGCGCTCATTCTCTATTTGACGTCTAATAGGCGCTGGATCATAAGCACTTGCTGTGGCAGACGATTCTGGATTTTTGCCTGAAAATGATGAAAATGCTGGTTGTTGGGCCCACAGATCCTTGATCAAAAACCAAGTTAGGGCAGCGATGATGATTCGATGCTTATCCATAACTGAAGCATCGTGTTATTTCAGCGATGGTCTAAATCAAGGCAATCAATGGTCTTATTGATTTACTAATCGACTTGTTTTTTAGTACTATGGACATTTCACTCCAGCAATTAAGGGTTTTGATAGCCTTAGAGCGAAGCGGTAATGTTGCTTGCGCTGCTTCACAAGCCAAGATACCAGCCTCAACCATCCGAATGTCACTGCAGCAATTAGAGCGTAAATTCGGCTTTGTATTGTTTGACGTCAATTCACCTACGCCTCAACTAAGTCCTAAGGCTCAAGATTTAATGCCTTCAGTCCATGCCTTATACGAGGTTTGGGGGCAAGCCCATCGCAGCCTAAAGGCCTCCGTGAGAAATCCTGCTTCACATCAGCTAAAGCTTGCCGGACCGAGCTTTCTTTTCAACTCAGACAGCGCAGAAGCAGTAGCGTACTTCCGCTCCGCATGGCCAGAAGTCGAGATCCAACTTAGACATTGCAATTCGCGAGAGGCGATTGAGGCACTAACAAGCGGCGCCGTCGATGTCGCATTAAGCCTCGGCGAACATTGCATTCCTGGCGCACAGGTAAAAACAATTGGACGGGCTAGACTTGTGCTGCTCGGACGTCGAGCAGATATTGCTGCAAAGCAAGTACCGCGCTGTGCAAGCCAATGGCTTCGCGATTTAACCAGGATCGTTGTCGTTCGCGACGACCCTTTATTGCTTCATGCCCAACAAAAGCTAAGTAGGAATCACGCTGAGCTTCCTTCATTCATCACCGTGGATAATCCCGTCACAGCAGCAGCACTTGTTAGGTGGCAAGGGTATTTTGGATTGATGAGTGAACAAAGCGCGCTTTATTTTGCGTCAGAAGATTTAGAGACCGTACACTTTCGAAGTGAACATGTCGAACTTCCTGTTTGTTTGCACTACTTGCGACAAGAGAATAAGAAAGCGCTCGATGATTTTGTCGGTGCTTTCGGACCTTCAATCCCTCACCATCGAGCCAATACTCTTGAGGAATTCACTACAGAGGTTTCTTGATGCCCCGACGTGCACGACTGAGGGCTCGCTTTGAAGCCCCATTTTCTGCAAAACAATTACGAGCATTTTGCGTGCTTAGCGAAACGTTAAGTTTTACCGAGGCCGCTCATCAACTTGGAATCACTCAGCCCAGCCTTAGCGCTTTGATCTGTCAATTGGAACGTCATGCAGGTCATAACCTTTTTATTCGAGATAAGCACCAAGTTCGCCTCTCACTCAAAGGACAGTATTTCCAGGCTGATGCCAAGCGGGTCCTTGTGCAATTGAACCAAACCTCAGCCTTAGTGAAGCACTTGGCAAGTCCGCCTGGCAGTGATGTATTGCGAATTGCGGCTCCGCCGAGCCTCATGACTAAGGCACTAACACCACTTTTTGATACGTTTCGCGCGCTTGAGCCCCAAATGTTGTTGAGCCTCTTTTGTCTTGAAAACGAAGATGCTTTTGACCGCTTGCAAAGGGGTGAAATCGATCTAGCTTTTGTGTCAGGTAATCATGCGCCGGTGGGTGTCGCTCTTCAACCAATTGCTCAAGATAGATTCGTTTGCGTCCTCCCAAGAAAACATCCCCTCGCTTCACGCGAACAAATTCGCTGGCACGAATTAGGTCATCAGCGAGTGATGTCTTGCTTGCCACCCAGAGGACTTCGAAGCTTGCTAAACCAAAGTTTTGAGCGCTATGGTCTTGCGCTTTTCGTAAACGAAGACGCACAAGATGAGCTTGCCTTGCTAAGGCTCGTCGAGCTCGGATTGGGGGTTGGTCTCACAAGTCGGTTTACAAAGCATTTAATCGATCCCGAGGCACTTGCTATTCGCCCGCTAGTAGACCCGGTCATTAACTTTCCTTTAGCGCTCGCATTGCCAAGTTCAGCGATTACGGCGGCTGCCTCTCGGATTGCCGAATTGCTTCAATCCGATGTACGAATTGACGACACCTGAGTGCTACAAAAAAAGGACCCAAGCACTAAGTATTTACCTACTTACCAATACAAAATCGACCAAAAATAGCGCCAAGCAAGTCTTCATCGCTCCAGGCGCCGACTATTTCAGCCAAAGCCTGCTGCGCTAGCCTGAGCTCTTCGGCCATCAGGTCCGCTTGTCCTGTTGAGGTCGTCCAGTGATCTTGAGCAAGCTCCAAATGCGCCATGGCCCGCTCAAGCGCTTTGACGTGGCGGAGCCTTGCCCAGACGGGCTCGTTACTTTGGCCTTCATCAACGAGTTGTTTTAAAACGGCTTCCATCAAAGCCTCAAGTCCTTGAGCTTCTTTGGCTGAAACCGCAACCACCGGCCAAGTGGCTTGGAGCACTTGATGGCTTTGTTGTGTTGGCGCCTGGCCTAACAAATCGATTTTGTTCAGCACAACCAGCGTGGGGGTATCGATCTTTTGATCAGGGCTCGGGAGACCGTATGTCTTCCACCATGCCATGGCATAGCTGCTTGCCTCAGCCATCAGCGCTCGAAGATCGGCTTGGGGCTTTAAGTCTTCGAGGCTTATCACCAAAATCACGGCCTGGGCATGTTGCGCACTTTCCCAACTACGCTCCATGCCCCGTAATTCGATGCGCCCAGCCTGCGATGCATCGCGTATGCCTGCTGTATCGGTCATTTCTATGAGTTGGCCCGCCCATTCAAAACGCTGGGTAATTCGATCGCGGGTCGTGCCGGGCTCAGCATCCACCAAGGCGAGTTCTTCGCCCGCAAATGCATTAAGCAAGCTGCTTTTACCTGCATTGGGCGGCCCGATTAAGGCAAGGCTGAGTCCTTGTTGTCGTTGAGCCCCCTGTTTCCAGGCGGGAAGTTGGCGCCGCATGGATGCAATCGCTTGATCAAATGCCTCATCCAAACCCCATTCAGAGAGGCTTTCGACGGGCTCTTCCGGGAAATCGAGCGCTGCTTCGACCAGAAGGCGCATATGTTGAACCGCCTCCAAATGCTGATGAACCTGCTTAGAAAACTCGCCTTGAAGCGAAGCCAGGGCGGCTTTGGCCTGGAGTCTGGTCGAAGCGGCAATCAAATCGGCAATAGCCTCTGCTTGCGCAAGATCCAGACGTGCATTTAAGAAAGCGCGTTCTGAAAACTCCCCGGGTTTTGCCAATCGCATGCCCTCTGGCTTGCCATAATCCAGCAAAGCCTCCATCGCCCAGGCGATGAGCGCAGGCGATCCATGGGTGTGGAGCTCCAGTACATCTTCACCAGTAAAAGAATGCGGTGCGGGAAAAAAAACAGCTAAGACCTGATCGATCGCTTCACCGCTTGGTGCCCTTAAGGTTTTAAGGCTAGCACGGCGCGGCTCCAAGGACCATGCAAGTCGTGCCAGAAGGCTTGCAGATAAATCGCTGCCTGAGACCCTTAAGACAGCAATGGCCGATAAGCCTTTCGCTGTGGCCTGGGCCAGAATCGGCACGGATTTACTGGGCTTTTTGGACGCGTTCACGAGGTCATGAAGCAGCAAGCGTTGCAAACCGCCGGCGTTTGCCTATAGCCATAAAGAGGCCACCAAGGCAGCGTCTTGGGTGAGGGCAGCGTCATCAATTCGCTGCGTTAAACCCTTGCGGTCAACACAATGATAAGCGCTTACCTCGCCGTCTTGATTAACAGGGACGAAACCTTGGGGCAAGCTTAAGGAAAAGGCATACAAGCGTTCGCGTCGAAGATAAGGCCAAGCGGTTGTAAGGCCTTCAATACATTGAATGTGTATGATCCTTAATGGCTTCAGTCCTTCGTTGTCGATGATTTGTTGCCGATTGTCGTGATCCAGACCAGCCTCTTCCCAACATTCCCGCCAGAGGCAGGCTTCGATGCTTTCCCCAGCACTCAATCCACCAGCTACCATGTTATCGAGCATTCCTGGATCGCTGTCTTTTGCCATCGACCGTCGCGCAAGCCACATCATCTCACCACCCGCCGATAAACCATTGACATGGACCGCCTCGGTCCAAAAACCCAAGTGTCTCGCAGCGACCCGCTCAAGCCTAAATTTCGCCTTTGTCGAGCCGGGAGCATAAACGTCAAAGCACTCTTCCCGCCAAGCGGGAAGCTTCCCCTCCCGGTACCAGCGAAGCGCTAGCGCTTGAAAATCGGCTTCGAGTTGGCTACCCGCGCTCAGGGCAGGGTGAAAACAATAAGGCTGAAGGGGATCCTTCGCAGGTAGCACCAAACCAGCCTCGAGAAGATCCTGGACATAGGCCATAGGCACAAAGGCCATTGGCTCGCGTTCAGACTGCCACCAAACAGCCTGAAAATCAAGATCGTGAACGCAAACCCGGCTGGTGTCAGCTACGGCGCTCTTTGGCACTTTGTGCCTCAATACGGCGAGTAATCACCCATTGCTGCGCGATTGAATACATATTATTGACAAGCCAATACAGAACCAACCCCGAAGGAAAGAAGAAGAACATCACCGAAAACACGATCGGCATGATCATCATCAGCTTGGCCTGAACTGGATCGGGCGGCGTTGGATTGAGCTTGGTCTGGATAAACATCGTGACCGCCATCAAAATCGGCATCAAACCGATCGGCACCCCAAAATAAGTGCCAAATAAGGCATCTGGCGCCGCCAGATTGTCTAAATACAAAAAGGGCGCAAAACGCATTTCGCTTGAGGCTAACAAGACCCAGTAGAGTGCAATGAAAACGGGAATTTGCACCACGATCGGCAAGCAGCCCCCAAGCGGGTTGATTTTTTCCTCTTTGTAGAGTTCCATCATCGCTTGATTCATCCGGATACGGTCGTTGCCATAACGCTCCCTGATCGCCATCATCCGTGGGGTGACGGCTTTCATACGTGCCATCGACTTGTAACTTGCTGACTGCAATGGAAAAAACAACGACTTGATGATCACAGTGAGCAGAATAATGGCCACACCCCAGTTATTACTCAAGCTGTGCATTTGCTCAAGTAGCCAAAAGATCGGTTTGGCAAACATCGACAACCAGCCATAATCCACTGCTAAATCCAGACCAGGCGCAATCGCTGAGAGCATGCGCTGGTCTTGCGGACCGACCAATAAGCGGGCGGTAGTGCTTAAGCTCGCGCCGGGGGCAAGCTCTGCAAAACGCTCAAGCGCACCAACGCTATAAAGCACAGGATTGCCATCAACTCGCCTTGTGAAGTATTCGCGTTGTCGTTGATCCTGGGGAAGCCAAGCAGCGATAAAGTGATGCTGAATCAGACCAAGCCAGCCGTCGGTGGCTTGCTTAACATGGTCAGCCTTGCCCTTTTCGATACTGGGGAAATCGACTTTTTGAAATTTGCCCTGCTCGGTATACACCACCGGGCCTGTGTAGGTGCTGTAGAACTGTGACTCGCCCGCCGGGGGTTTGCTGTCACGCAACAATTGCCGGTAGGCAATCGGTGATAAGGGACTTGTACCTAAATTTTGTACGGTCTCTTCAATCTTAATGAGATAGTCGTCGGGCTCGAGTTGATAAAGACGCCTGACTTTAAGATCGCCTTCGTTCGCCTCTATGACTAAGCGTCCTGCCCCTTGCTCTATCAGTTGAAAGCTCGATTGGTGGGTAGGAAATCGCTTTTCGGCTTGGGCACTAATCCAGCCTTGTTGTGCTAGGTAGTGGTTTTGTCCGTCTTGGTTAAGCAAGACGACGTTTTTGCTTGGCTCATTAAGCTCACGTTGCTTGAGCAATTCGCTTCGGACAATTTGACCACCCTCGGCAAGAATCGATAGCTTTAAAACTTTGTTCTCAAGTGTCCATTGCTCCGCTTTTGCTTTTGATGCAGCATCGCTAGCAGATTTGCTGCTTGCTGATGTGCTTACGGCTTGTGGGTTTGCCTGCTGGCTGTTTGTTGCTGCTCCGGGGATTTGCGCTTTATCGGTCTGCGCTGAGGAAGGCCCCGCTTGAGGCACCTCGTTTGAAACAGGTTTTACTTCAGGTAATTGCGAATCTTTCGAAGCGCTCGTTGAACGCTCCTGCGGAGGCGCAAAAAAACCGGGCTGGCCCTGGTGACGTTGCCAGGCATCCCATAAAAAGAACAACGATGAGAAAAAAATCACCCAAAGAATGGTGCGCTGGATTTGATGTTGCATAGTGATGTCTACTAGGATCGGTAAAAGCTAAGGAGCCGCTCGCTCGCTGGTGCTTTTGTGTATGGGTCTTTGGTCAGCAGACTTTGTACCACGACAAGCATATGCTTCCGGAACCTCATCGATACCCCCGGGGTGAAAGGGATGGCATCTGCAAAGACGCTTTAGACTCAAATAAACGCCTTTAGTCGTGCCATGGGTTTGTAAAGCCTGTCTTGCATACTCCGAACAATTAGGCAAAAACCTGCACGATGGGCCAAGCACTGGCCGGATGCTGTACTCGTAGCCCCGGATGAGGATAAGGCCAAGGCGCTGACCGCAATAATCCAAGCCCTTGATAACATTTTCCAGCTTGTTTGTCTCTGAATAAGGCTTAGCAGCGCTTTTCATCGATCAAGCCTGGCCAATTAAACAAGCACCCAAAGCGCATCAAGGCTTTGACGGTAGAGCCGTTTACGATGAGAGGTGCACAAGTGCTTGAGACTAACCGCTGAAAGCTCGTCGAGCTGCCGATCAAGGCGCAAAAGCCAAGCCGACCGAACACTGGTACGCGTATATCGACCATCGCCAAGCCTTGCGCGAAAACTCTCCTTGGCAAGGCGACGCAAACGGTTTCTCTCAATCGCTAAGGGGACGATCCGTTTAGCGATGCTTATGCGAAGCTCTGTACCCGTACGCAGCGTTTCGGTGTTGGCCATCCGATGCAGACTCCAAGGACCGCAGCGTGCAAGTCTTATCAGCCGATTGGCCGATGCCATCGTCGCTTCAATAAATGGGTCAAAAAGTTACTTAGACCGCTAGACGCTTACGACCTTTGGCGCGCCGCGCGCGGATGACGGCTTTACCGCCGCGAGTCTTCATGCGGACCAAGAAACCGTGCGTGCGTTTGCGGCGAGTGACCGAAGGCTGATAGGTGCGCTTCATGACAAATCCATGGTTTTTGTGTGAAAAGCCTTCGATTACAACAAAAGCAAAGCGCTCTTGTCAATTCACTAGCGGCTAAAACGGTGGTCTGAAGGCAAGGAAATCTTCCTTCAACCAGTTAAACTAACGAAGACTGCCCGCAAACAAGGCGATTCGTAGAGAATTAGTTTGTCCCGCCGGCTTCCTCATTCACTGCTTCATTCATCGCCCGACTTACGTCCTTCTTATTGCTTGCATCATGCTGCCCTTTAAGTCCATAGCGTCGCAAACCCAAAACGCCATCCAGGGAGCTAGGCGTGCTTGAGCAGTGGATGCGATGCATTGAGCAACTCGAACGCGAAATATCGCCACAACTCTTTAAGACCTGGATTAAACCGCTCGCTTACCTTGGCTATCAGGAAGAGGGACATTGTCTTCGTATCGGTTGTCCGAACGCTTTCAAGCTCAATTGGATCAAACAACAATGGGGCCAACGACTCGAAGAGCTTTTAAGTGACGCAGCACCCAACAAGCCAGGGCTTGGTTTGCAGTTTGAAATCAATATGCCCGAAGATACGATAAGAGACGATGGAGACGTCCTGCCATCGGCCAGCTCTACAACAGGCCACGGTTTAAGAAGCCCTGTGTCAAACCCTATCGCAAGCAATCAAACGAACGAAACCGCAGCGAATGAGCACTCAAGACTAAATCGCGAACTAAATTTTGATAATTTTGTTACCGGTAAATCAAACCAAATGGCTCGCGCTGCCGCCTTACAAGTGAGCCAGCGTCCTGGCCTGGAGTACAACCCCCTCTTTATCTACGGCGGCGTTGGCTTAGGCAAGACCCATCTCATGCACGCTGTGGGCAATGCCATCCGAGAACGCAGTCCAGGTGCAAGGCTTCGATATATTCATGCACAGGAGTTCTTCGATGAAATGGTGCGCGCTATCCAGCGTAAAAATTCCGAGGAAATGCGAGCTCAGTATCAAAAGCTTGATTTGTTTTTGATTGACGATATTCAGTTTCTCTCCAATAAACCGCGAACCCAAGAGGAATTTTTTTACCTTTTTGAATCTTTGTTCGCCGCTCGCAAGCAAATCATCGTTACCTGCGATACCTACCCAAAAGAAATGAGCGGTGTTGAGGATCGGTTGGTGTCACGTTTTGACAGTGGCTTAATCGTCGCAATCGAGCCACCTGATCTTGAAACGCGAACAGCTATTCTTCACCGCAAGGCGGAATTGCGCCAAGTAGGCTTACCCGATGATGTTGCGTTCTTCGTTGCCAAGAACCTACGCAGCAATGTCCGAGAACTTGAAGGTGCGCTCAACCGACTTGTAGCAGCATCAAGTTTCCGAGGACAGGCCATCACGCTTGAACTTGCAAAAGAGGCATTACAAGATCTGCTCGACTTAAACCGACCAGCAATTTCGGTTGAAAATATACAAAAGACCGTCTCAGACTATTACAAGCTTAAAGTTGCCGACATGTATTCCAAAAGGCGACCGGCGCACATCGCACTAGCACGCCAAGTGGCTATGTACTTAGCCAAAGAACTCACACAGAAATCACTTCCTGAAATCGGTGAGCTCTTTGGTGGTCGCGATCACACCACAGTTTTACACGCCGTACGCCGTATCACCGAACGTAGACAGCATGAAAACGAACTGAATCATGCGCTAAAAGTTCTTGAACAAACGCTCCGAAGCTAGATCATGCAAGCCAAACCGCTCGAACCAACCCCTATACGCTTAGCAGTGGATAAGGCTGTGGGTAGCGGCCACTTTAAGGCTTCGACAAGTAGCGGGCATCTTTGTATGAGCAGGGAACAAGTTGGCGGCCTTGGCCTAAGCGTAAAAACTTATGCAAGCTTATACCCGACCGACCATGGCTTTATCCAGGCTTTATGCAAGGGACAATCCAATGCTATAGCAAGTGCTTAGACCACTTATCAACAGCAAGCTATGACCTACATCAACAACAACCATGTAATTTCTATAGAAAAGTTATAAGTCATTAGGAGAAACCCATGGCGCTGGTTAAAGCATCTCGCGACGCATTGCTCAAACCCTTACAGGTCGTAGCCGGCATTGTCGAGAAAAAGAACACCATGCCGATTCTGGCCAATGTTTTGATTCAAAAACAAGGCACCGAACTACGCTTTGTTGCTACCGATACAGAAATGCAAGTCAGCACCATCGCCCATCTTGGCGGTGATAGCGATGACATGGCCATCACTGTTTCTGCAAGAAAAGTGATCGATGTACTTCGCGCCTTACCCGATGCTAGCGAGGTAGCCTTATCGATTCACGCGCGCAAAGCAACCATTACTGCCGGAAAGAGCCGCGTGTCCTTGCAAACCATGGCAGCTGAAGAGTTTCCGCAAGTCCTGGTCCAAGAGCTTTTTACCAACCGGTTAACCGTGCCGCAAAAAGCTTTCAAGCATCTTTTAAGCATGGTGTCGTATGCCATGGCACAACAAGACATCCGCTATTACCTAAATGGACTTCTCTTAGTCACCGAGGGCAAGAAACTCAAGCTTGTTGCGACGGATGGACACCGTTTGGCTTACTGCGATATGGATCTTGATGAATCGATGCCAAGGCAAGATCTTATCGTGCCAAGAAAAACAGTAGGCGAATGGATGCGCCTTCTACAAGATGTGGATGACCCCATATCGCTTGAGTTTGGACAACAACGGTTGCGAGCAAGTTTTGGCAGCATTGAACTCGTTAGCAAACTAATCGAAGGCAAGTTTCCTGATTACGAACGAGTGATCCCACAAGGATTAGAGCGCGTTGCAAGCATCGATCGCGCCTTATTTGCTTCGAGCCTGCAACGTGCTTCGATTGTTACTACCGAGAAATTCAAAGGGGTTCGCCTAAGTTTTCAACACGACGCCCTAACGATACAAACCAATAATGCCGACCAAGAAGAAGCCGTCGATGAAATGGCGATCGACTATGCAGCTGAACCTACAGAGATAGGCTTTAATGTTCAATATTTGCTCGAAGTCCTACAACATCTCAAAACTGATCAAGTTTGTATATCACTACGCGATGGTTCGGCAAGTGCACTGATTACGGTTCCTAACCATCCGAATTTTAAATATGTCGTAATGCCCATGCGCATTTAAGGCTGAAAGAAGCACCTATGACTCAATCTTATGATTCTTCGTCGATCCAAATTCTTGAAGGCCTTGACGCAGTAAGAAAACGTCCAGGTATGTACATCGGAGACACGTCCGATGGAACTGGCCTGCACCACTTGGTGTTTGAAGTGGTTGACAATGCCATCGACGAAGCGCTTGCCGGATATTGTGATGAAATCTTAATTACGATTCACCACGATCAGTCGATATCCGTCATCGACAACGGTAGAGGCATACCCACGGGAATTAAGGACGACGACAAACACGAACCAAAACGCAGTGCAGCCGAAATCGTAATGACCGAACTTCACGCGGGTGGGAAGTTTGACCAAAATAGTTATAAGGTTTCGGGTGGCTTGCATGGCGTCGGCGTGTCGTGTGTTAACGCGCTATCAAAGTGGCTTCGATTAACGATAAAAAGAGATGGCAGCACCCACTTTATGGAGTTTCATCGCGGTGTTTGCCAGCATCGTCAAATCGTTCAAGTCGATGGCGTTGACACCTCACCGATGCAAGTGATAGGGCAAACTGAGAAAAGAGGCACCGAAGTACATTTTTTAGCCGATGATACAATTTTCGGAACTATTGAATACCATTACGACATCTTAGCCAAGCGGTTAAGAGAGTTGTCGTTTTTAAACCATGGTGTTCGCATCAAGTTGATCGATCAGCGAAGCGGTAAAGACGAAGACTTTGCCTTTACGGGTGGCGTTCAAGGTTTTGTTCAATATATTAATCGCCACAAAACGGCGATTCATCCACGTATCGTATACATGCAAGGAACCAAAGCGAGCGAAGGTCCCGCGGCTGGTCAGATCGGCGTTGAAGTCGCCATGCAATGGAACGATGGTTATAACGAACAAGTACTTTGTTTCACCAATAATATTCCTCAGCGTGATGGCGGAACCCACTTAACCGGTCTTAGAGCGGCGATGACAAGGGTCATCAATAAATATATCGAACAAAGCGAGCTTGCAAAAAAAGCTAAAGTTGAGACATCGGGCGACGATATGCGGGAGGGTTTGACTTGTGTACTATCGGTCAAAGTACCTGAACCGAAGTTCTCTAGTCAAACCAAAGACAAACTTGTGTCGTCTGAAGTAAGAGCGCCCGTCGAAGATCTGGTAGCCAAGGCACTTGAAGATTTCCTGCTAGAAAATCCAGCCGATGCAAAGGTAATCGTTAGCAAAATTATCGATGCCGCTAGAGCGCGTGAGGCTGCACGAAAAGCACGCGAGATGACGCGTCGGAAAGGTATCTTAGACGGCGTAGGTCTGCCTGGTAAGCTTGCCGACTGCCAAGAGAAAGATCCAGCAAAAGCTGAGTTATATATTGTTGAAGGGGACTCAGCAGGTGGTTCGGCCAAGCAAGGTCGTGATAGAAAATTTCAAGCTATATTGCCACTTCGCGGAAAAGTACTTAATGTTGAAAAGGCTCGTTTTGACAAATTAATCGCTTCAGAACAAATAACAACACTAATTACTGCGCTAGGTACCTCCATAGGGCCTGAGTTTGATGCTGCTAAATTGCGATACCACCGAGTCATTATCATGACCGATGCCGATGTGGACGGCTCACATATTCGCACGCTATTGTTAACGCTTTTGTATCGACAAATGCCGGAGTTGATTGAGCGTGGCTACGTATACATTGCCCAGCCGCCGCTGTACAAGGTCAAGTTGGGTAAAGATGAGCGTTACTTAAAAGATGACCACGAGCTCAATCAGTACTTACTTAATGCAGCGCTTCAAGGTGCTGAACTTTATCTTGGCGAAGGACAGGTGAGCGTCAGTGGTGACGCTTTGGCTGAACTGGCAAAAAAGCAATTGATCGCTGATGCTGTTATCGAGCGCCTGTCAAAAACCATGGATGTCCAAGCGCTACGTGCACTTGTTAACGGTTGCGAGCTTGATTTAAGCGGACCGACGCAAGCGCAAGAAAGCGCCAATCGATTATTACAAGCTATGCTTGCTTTGGCCGCTCGCCGTGGCGTCGACGAAGCGAGCTTACAAGTCCAAGCACTGATGCACCCGATGACCGAGCACTGGATGCTTGTGGTTAGAAGACTTCAACATGGCAACCAACGAAGTACTAGTATCGATGCAGAGTTTTTGCTCTCAGCAGATGCTATAGCGCTAGGAGAAGCCGCAAAGAGTCTTTCTGGCTTGCTAACGAACGGCGCAATGATCAGGAAAAACGATAGTGATCGCCCTGAGCGTCAGAAGCAAGCCACTGTCCAAAGCTTTGAAGAGGCTATGCGCTGGCTTTTTGCCGAAGCTGATCGCGGCATGAATCGACAGCGATATAAGGGACTTGGCGAGATGAATCCTGGCCAATTATGGGAGACCACCATGGATCCATCGGTGCGTCGTTTGCTAAGAGTTCAAATTGAAGATGCAATTAGTGCAGATCAGATGTTTTCAACGCTCATGGGTGACGATGTCGAGCCAAGGAGAGCATTCATCGAGCGCAATGCCTTAACCGCAAGAATTGACGTTTAAGCTTAAATTGTAGACCGTTCTATTTTGGCGTTCCTCGTTGCAAGCCAAGGGTAAGACACCCGGTGCAAGCTTTTACGGCAGGCGCAATCGCTGTTCTCGTTGGCTATGCCAGCTCTGTCGCGATTGTATGGCAGGCGCTCCAAGCACTTGGTGCTTCGGTAAGTCAAGCGGCACTCGCCCTAGCAGCTTTAAGTGCTGGCCAAGGCTTTTTATCGCTTTATTTATCGTATAAATCTAAAACGCCACTTCTTTTTGCTTGGTCTACCCCGGGCGCAGCCTTATTGATTTCAGCAGGCGTAAACGATTTCTCAAGTGCCATGGGTGCCTTTATCTTCGCCGCTGCCCTTGGAATCGCCATGGGCCTCTTAAGAGGCTTAAGTTGGGTCATGCGCTTAATCCCAACGCAGCTAGCGAGCGCTTTGCTAGCCGGCATCTTATTGCGCTTGGCAATACAAAGTGTCGAACAAGGATTTCAGCAGTCGATGTATGTACCGGTGGCAAGCATGTGGGTAGGATTTTTTTTGATGCGTCGACTTTGGAACACAGGCGCCATTTTCGTGATGTTGCTCATCGCTATTGCCTGGTCAGCCTACTTTCATAGGCATGAACATGCAGCCAATATGACATCGATGCTGCCGGGCATTGGCTTTGATGTTGCTAAGGCTTTTGGGCAACACCAAGAAGGCGCAGTGTTCGTGTTAAACCAATGGCTGTGGCCAAGCTTTGATCTGACTGTCATGCTGGGGCTTGGTCTTCCATTATTTTTAGTGACCTTAACCGGCCAGAATATGGCTGGATTGGCGGCGATAAAGAGCTTTGGGTATTCAAGCAATCCAGATCGTTTACTCGTTGCATCATCATTGCTCAGTGCCGTAGCAGCGATGTTTGGGGGGCATGCGCTCAATTTAGCGGCAATCACAGCCGCGCTATGTTTGGGCCCACAAGCTGGCGAGTCTGTCGAGCATCGATGGAAAGCTTCAGCCTGGGCTGGGGTTTTATATCTACTGATTGCCGGTTTTGCCTTGTGGGTCATTAAGGCATTGATGTGGTTACACCCCGTACTTGTCTTGACCTTAGCTTCGATTGCATTGATGAGCAGTATGACGGCTGCACTTCAGCAGGCCTATCAGGACAAAGACCTCGGACAAAGCCTGCCGCAAACCCTTTGCCTATTGGTTGTTTTATCGGGTGTCCAGTTAGCTGGTCTTGGTTCTGCTTTTTGGGGTCTTTGTTTTGGCAAGCTCGCCATGCTGTTGCAAAATCCGCGCTCGCAAGACGACGTCAAAAACGCTTAACTACATCCTAAAGCGATCAGCCATGGAATCATTATTGCCCTCCAAGCGTCAGTACAGGCCTTTTCATGTAGCCTTCCCAGTGCACGATATCGCACAGGCACGTGCTTTTTATGGTGATCTATTAGCTTGCCCGGAAGGGCGTAGCGCGCCTGACTGGGTGGACTTTGACTTATTCGGTCACCAAATCGTCGCCCATCTTGCACCACAGGAATGTGGGCTAGCTGCGACGAACGGCGTTGACGGCGATCAAGTCCCGGTACGACATTTTGGGGTCGTGCTTGATATGACCACCTGGCAAGACCTCGCTCAGCGTCTGAAAGACGCAGGTCAGCGCTTTATTGTCGAACCCCACGTGCGCTTTCAAGGACAGGTTGGTGAGCAAGCCACCATGTTCTTTCTTGATCCCTCAGGCAATGCTTTGGAGTTCAAGGCCTTTGCTGACATCGATCAACTTTTTGCTCGGTGAACAAAAAGCTGAATCGTCAAGGTCTGGGAGACATAAAACCACTACTGTTGTGCCATTTCTACCATTGCACCGAGCAAGACATTGGCCCCAGCCTCAATATGTTCGGGCAGAGCATCTTCGATCTCATTATGACTAATGCCATCTTTACAAGGGATAAAAATCATAGCGGATGGAGACTGCCTAGCGACATAGACCGCATCATGCCCTGCGCCACTCACAATAGGCATACTCGAAAGTCCTAAGGTTTTAATGCTCTGCCGAATAGCGTCAAGACACGAATTTGAAAACTTGCAAGGAGCAAACTCCGTAACTTTTTCAATATCGATATCAACACGGTTTTGCGCAGCGAGTTGTTCAGCAAAGCGCCTTAAGCGTGCTTCCATATCGATCAAGCCTTCAAGTTCGGGATGGCGAAAATCCACCGAGCACTGCACATAGCCTGGTATCACGTTTCGGGAGTTGGGTTCAACGCGTAGACTACCGACTGTCCCTCGCCCATAAGGGCTATGTGACAGCGCAATCGTATTAACTTCCTGGACCATTGCTGCTGCAGCGAGCATGGCGTCTTTGCGCAAATGCATCGGTGTGGGCCCAGCATGTGCGTCCATGCCATGAATTCGAACATCGAACCATCGTTGACCCAAGGCTCCGATCACCTCGCCAATAGGAAGATTCGCATCCTCTAACACAGGCCCTTGTTCAATATGAGCTTCAAAGTAAGCGTGAAAGCTCGGATGCTCAGTGCTTGGCCCACAAGGCACTGAACCCTCATAAGCAATCTGCCGAAGCGCTTCAAGGACTGTCATACCTGCTGAATCCCGTGCTTGTTGGGCATGTTCGAGCGAAAATGCACCAGCCCAAACGCCAGAGCCCATCATGACAGGGGTGAAGCGAGAGCCTTCTTCGTTGGTCCAAATGCAGACCTCGATCGGTCGTTTCGTGACCAAGCCAGCATCATTAAGGCAACGAACCACTTCCAAACCAGCCAGTACGCCATAGTTGCCATCAAACTTGCCACCGCTTGGCTGCGTGTCGATATGACTACCTGTTGCCACGGCAGCTAGCTTAGGATTTGAACCTTCACGCCTGGCAAACACATTGCCAATCTGGTCCACGCGCAGTTTAAGTCCTGCTTCTCGGAACCAGCCGCATACAAGATCTCGAGCCTGCCGGTCAAGCTCAGTGAGCGCCAAACGACGCACACCACCCTTGTCGGTGGCACCTATTTGCGCCAAGGCCATGAGGCTGTCCCATAAACGGGCCGAATGAACTTGCAAAGCGGGCGTGCTTGCCATGAAATCACCTCATTGATGCGATGAACGTAAAAACGGAGCTACGAGCTAGAGTCATTGCTCAACACTATTCTGGATCTTAAGCCATTGCTAAGGGAGAAACATCAATGAGCACAGGCCGCTATCAACAACGTCCCCAGGGATCGACATGGGGCGATTTTGGTGATGATGATCAACTGGGGCGGGTCAATCTCATTACCCGGCAAAAAGTCTTGCAAGGCGTGGCCGAGGTCAAAACCGGACAAAGTTTTTGCCTGTCGCTACCTTTGAATTTACCCGGTGGTAATGTTCTTAATCCAAGAAGGTTCCCTCCGCAGCTGTCGCCAACGATTCGACAAGGCGCACCCAACTGGATTTACGAAGTGCGCCGCGATGTCGACCAAGCAACCGATGTGGTGAACGATGATAAGGTGCTTTTATGGCTTCAATACTCAACCCAATGGGACAGTTTTGCCCATGTCGGTAGTCTATTTGATGCCAATGGTGATGGCATTGCAGAGCCAGTTTTTTATAACGGATACCGGCCGGATAAGTCATTTTCACTGACTGCCGTCGAACATTCCGATCGCTCGCAAGCCACAGCCTGGCAGTCGGCCGCGCATGCCTTAAGTGTGGAGCACTTGGCCAAGCACGGCATGCAAGGCCGAGGAGTACTGATTAATTTGCGCGATAAGCTGGGCGACGGCCGAACCGTGGTTGGTTTTGATTTATTGATGAAACTGATCGAGGAACAAGGTGTCATCGTCGAAGCGGGCGATATGCTTTGCATCTACACCGGATTTACCGATCGAATCGTTGAGTGGGCCGGTAAACCGGATGCTGAACTTGCCCACGATTTGTGCGCTGCACTTGATGGACGCGATGAGCGCTTATTGCAGTGGATCGGCGATCGTCAGATCAGCGCGCTCATTGCTGATAACTATGCGGTTGAACACTACGACGGCAGCAAGCCACCCGGACCTTGCGCAACCTTACCTTTGCATCAGCACTGCTTGTTTAAGCTCGGTGTACCGCTTGGGGAAATTTGGTATCTGCACGAACTAGCCCAGGCCTTGAAGGCACAGCATCGCTCCAGGTTTTTGCTCACAGCACCGCCGCTTCGCCTGCCTGGAGCCGTCGGATCGCCCGCAACACCTATTGCAACCCTTTGAGCTCGCTACAAGACTTCATAATGAGAGCTCGCAAAAAGACCCTCACGATACATAGGGCATCAAGATGAAAACCATACCACCAATACTTTGGCAGGCAAGTACTGAGCGCCTTGCCGCTTCACCGACAACAAGTTATATATCGTTTCTAGAGCAAACAAGGGGTTTGACATTCAACGATTATCAAAGCCTCTGGCAGTGGTCAGTGGACGATATTGAAGGCTTTTGGGCGAGTATTTGGGAGCACTTTCAGGTCCAAAGCGCTGCGCCAGCACCCGGTTATCGCAAGGTGCTTGCTCGCGCCGCCATGCCAGGGGCAAGCTGGTTTACAGGCGCAGCCATTAACTATGCAAAGCAGTGTTTGAGATGGTCAGAGCATGAGGACTTTGCACAAAAGACCGCTGTGATTGCGCAAAGCGAAACACAAGCCGAGAGGCAGTGGACTTGGCAGGCGCTGGCTTCTGATGTTGCACATTTGCAAGCCTTATTGCGCAGTCAAGGCATTAAGCAGGGTGATCGTGTAGCAGCATTTATGCCCAATGTTCCTGAAAGTGTCATGGCTTTGATGGCGAGCGCATCCTTGGGTGCGATTTGGTCCTCGGCTTCACCCGATATGGGCGCAACAAGCGTGCTTGATCGATTTCGCCAAATTGAACCAAGCGTACTAGTTGCTGTTGATGGCTATCACTACGCAGGAAAGGCTTTCGATCGAAGTGAGGTATTGGTCGATATTTTGAAACAATTACCGAGTCTACGTGTCGTTATTTTATTGCCTACGATACACAAAACCGAACATATTAAAGAATATTGCAACGATCGTGGCTTAGCTTATGTTGATATGCAAGATTTTCTAAGCCAATCAAGCACTCACTTAGCTAAGCCTAGCTTTGTTGATTTGCCCTTTGATGCACCTTTATGGATCGTTTACTCCTCTGGAACCACCGGCATGCCAAAGCCGATTGTGCACGGTCATGGCGGTACGATTGTCGAAGGCTTAAAGAGTTTGGCCTTGGGCCTCGATATCAATCCCGGTGAGCGCTTCTTCTGGCAGACCTCTACCGGTTGGATTATGTGGAACTCTTTGGTCAGTGCCTTAATGGGCGGGGCAACGATCTTGCAACTTGACGGTCATCCGAGTTATCCCAACTTTGATACCTTGTGGTCCTTCGTGAGTCGACACCGAGCAAATTTGGTCGGCATCAGTCCAGCCTACATCGGGATGTGTATTAAGGAGCAGTACCGACCACGCGAGCATGTTGATCTTTGTGCGCTTAAAACACTTGGGTCAACAGGCTCGCCGCTTACTGCTGCGGGCTATCGCTGGGTCTATGAGTCGGTGAGCGAGGATGTGATGTTGGCCAGCATATCAGGGGGTACCGATCCAGGAGCAGCCTTTATTGGTGCTTCGGTCATGCTTCCGATTTACGAGGGTGAAATGCAATGTCGATGTTTGGGTTCGGCAACCGAGGCCTTCGACGACGAGGGGCATGCCCTGATCAATCAAGTCGGTGAATTGGTTTGTACCAAGCCATTGCCGTCGATGCCTCTTTATTTTTGGAATGATCCAGAAAACAAACGTTATTTTGACAGTTACTTCACGCAATTTCCCGGCGTCTGGCGCCATGGCGATTGGCTAGAGATCACCGACCGTGGAAGTGCCATTATTTATGGCCGATCAGATTCGACGATAAATCGCCATGGTATCCGGATGGGAACCAGTGAGCTCTACCGAGTGGTCGAGGCCTTTGCCGAAATTGCCGATTCACTCGTCATCGATTTAGAGTACTTAGGCCGTCCGAGCATGATGCTTTTATTCGTGGTCTTGCGTGGTGCGCACGCGCTCGATGAAGCGCTCAGCAAGCGTTTGCTCAGTGCTATTCGAGAACAATTATCAGCCCGACATGTGCCAAACGCCGTGCATGCCATCGCCGAGGTTCCTCGCACCTTATCGGGTAAGAAGCTCGAAGTGCCAGTGAAAAAGATATTGCTTGGTCAAGACCCAGCGGCAGCACTCAATAAAGACTCGATGGCAAACCCACAAAGCATCCAGTGGTTTATCGAATTTGGCAAGGCCCTGAATTCATAGGCGGCGGTATCGGGCACGTCTGCGATGTGTTTGGGGCCATTGTACTAAAAAGTCGAGCAATGACTTGGCTGACCGTGGAAGGCTTGACGCCTCTTTTGCTACAATTTTTAATTCGCGGATCGCCCAGCTATCGTACAGGTCAACCACCGCGAATAAGCCTCTGCGACCATAGCGCGCAGCTGCCGAACGAGGTACGACACCCACGCCAACACCTGCTTCGATCATGCGCAAAATCGAGTCAAAACTAGCCATTTGTAATCGAAATTGTAAATCGGCACCGAGTTGTTGAGCCTGTGCTGATATAAATCCTGCAAGTGCGCTGCTTTGGCTCAAGGTGACGTGGTATTCCTCGAGCGTATCGGCAAAGTGGACTTGCTTGCGCAGGGTTAGGCGATGGGTTTTAGGGACGGCCAGCACGAGATCATCATGGCCAAATTCATGGACAGCCAAACCTTCGGTATCGATTTCACCGGCGACAATGCCCAAATCGGCACGAGCCTGCTTTAAGGCGAGTACGACATCAGCGCTGAGGTGTTCTTTCAGGTCAATGGTCACCGTTGGGTTTTGTGTAAGAAAGAGCCCGAGTGCCTCGGGTAGATCGCCAGAGATCGACGTGGTGTTGGCAAAGAGGCGAACATGGCCGCGCAGGCCCACGGCGAAATCGCGCAAATCCATATGCAAATGGTCAAGCTGTCTCAAGACGCGACGCGCATGAAGCAAAAGTGCCTCACCTGCTGCGGTTAAAGCCACACCGTGGGTGCGCCGATAGAGCAACTTGGTGCCAAGTTGGTCCTCAAGCTGGCGAACGCGGTTACTTGCCGACGCAAGCGACATATGGCTTTGCTCAGCAGCTCTTGTGAGGCTTAGCGCCTCGGCAATATGCACAAAGAGTTGGAGATCAGAAAGATCGAGGCGGCTTCGCATCGTTTGATTATGCGGCGCAATGACTTAGTTCGATCGTTGTGCCTGGACTTCTTTGAGCAATTGCTGAAGTTTTTGGTCGCTAATACCGTGGTGCTGCAGGGCATGCACGGTGTTTGCGAGATAGTCTTGATTCGATCCGCGGTCGCCCCGGCACTGCGCTAGGCGCCTAAGCAGTTCGTCCTCTCTAAGTCGCAAGAAGTTTGGGTGTTCGCGGCGCGCTACAAAGCCAAGTGCGTTTAAGCACTCACCACTGGGAAGTTTTACTTTTAAAAGCTTTGCGCGATAAGCACCGTTGCGCATCTCGCGCGCCCAGAGGGTTTTTAGGGCAAGGTCTTCTTGGCCCGCTACGAGCTCCCAAGCCATGCCATGACAGCGCCCACCTCGATCCAGACCGAGTACCACGCCTGGTTGCTCGGGTGTGCCACGGTATCGGGTCGAACTGATGCAAAATCGACGATGGTAGCCGTCGACTCGTGCAAGTAAACCACGCACAACGGGTATTTCTGGGTTCCAAATGAGGGATCCATAACCAAAAACCCAGCGGACTTTGTCGAGCCAGACGGTCCAATCAGGTTCAGAGGGGCGCCCGGTTTGTTTCGGCGCCTGATGGACGATTGTCTTGACTGCCTGCTTTTCAGCCAGTGGGGACCAGGCTAATGGCTGTTTCAACATCAAGCTGGCATGCTCGTTACTCGTGTTTGCGAGCAAACTCGCTTGGTCGCCTTGATTGAGAAATTCCATCGCCATACGCGATGATTGTGCAACGCGGGGAAGAATTCAAGTAAATACGAGGAAATAAACCACAAGCATATGATTTCTTTACAACAACTTGAATTAGCTATCAATAGCGCTCGGCAGGCGAATCCCTCGCAAGGTGCCGATGCCCAACTTAGCCCCGATGTTGCTTTGCTCGCGGGACTCTACGGGCGGATGATCTTTTATCGGCTTAAGGCTTTGCCTTTGTCGTCGCTTTCGCAGCACGAGTTCGAGGCTTGGTCTCGGTGGACTTCGCCACACGCGGCGCAAACTCAAAACCCACCTTACCCTGCGGATCAAGCGTCAGATAAGCCTTGAACTTGCGCCTTGTTTTGCTCGACACGAAGTCCTGCAGCAAATCGGTCTTACCCTCATGCAGCAGTTTTTGCATTTGCTCAGTACTTACCATTTGCTGAAGAATCACCTTGCCTGAACGGAAGTCGCATTGCTTGGGCAGCTTCAAACTTTGCTCGCAGGCGTAAGCAAGTGATTGTTCAAGCACCTTTGACTTGCACTTTGGGCAGGTGCCAACAACGGGCAGTTGGCTCAAATCCACCGCTTCGCTGTGCTCCTCACCATCTTGGGGTCCTTGCCCAAAATCGAAGGCGAGGCGATGGTCGGCGCCCAAACGCAACATCGCTGTGAAGGGGCGCCCTTGCTTGCTGCGAAAACCTTGCAGGGGACCAATCTCGCGTTGTTTGATCAGGTCCTCGGCTTCGTCGACGGACAGGGTCCTCGCGCCCGGCGTCTTTGAGATCGAAAAATCACAGGACACACAAGCATAGCGACGGTAATTTTCCTTCACCAAAGCGCCGCAAGCCGGGCAGGGCGTTTGTAGGTCGACAAAATCACCGGGGACGGTGTCAGCGGCAAAATTTTTCGCTCGCTCGACAATTTGCTTGGCCATCTGGCTGATTTCGCGCATGAACTGCGAGCGCTCAAGCTCGCCACGTTCCATGAGCGACAGTTTGTGTTCCCATCCCCCGGTCAACTCGGGTAAGGTCAGTTCCTCAACACCTAATCCGCGCAAAAGCGTCATCAGTTGAAAGGCTTTGGTGGTTGGAACCAGCTCTCGTGCTTCGCGATACAGGTAGTTTTCAGAGAGTAGACCTTCGATGATTGCCGCCCTTGTCGCTGGGGTGCCGAGCCCTTTCTCGGCCATTGCTTCGCGCCATTCCTCCTCATCGACGCGTTTGCCCGCGCTTTCCATGGCTGAGAGCAAGCTTGCTTCGCTAAAACGCGCAGGTGGTCGGGTATGCAAGGCCTGGCAGGCAAATGCTTGCATGCTGGCTGTCTCTTGCGATGCGCCTTTCGGACTGAGTTCGGGTAAGGCCGCTTCGGGGTCTGCGCGGTCGCGTCCCATCACCGCAAGCCAGCCCGCTTCGATGAGCACTTTGCCTTCGGTTTTAAAGTGCAAATCAGCAATTTGGGTAAGTCGGGTGGTGATTAAAAACTGGGCAGGCGGGAAAAAGACCGCCAGAAAACGGCGCGCCACCATGTCGTAAATCTTCGCCTCGGCTTCACTCAAGCTAGCTAGCTTAGGGGTTGAAGGTGTTGGGATAATCGCGAAGTGATCACTTACTTTGCCATTGTCAAACACCCGCTTGTTAGGTTTTACCCAGCCTTGTTGCATGATATGTTGGGCAAATTTCCCCAACTCATCGGCCTTGCTAAGCGCAGCCATCGTATCTTGAACCGTTTGGAGGTAGTCTTCGGGGAGATGCTTGGAGTCGGTTCTTGGGTACGTCAGTAGCTTGTGCTTCTCGTAGAGCGCCTGAGCTAATGAAAGCGTGGTTTTGGCGGAAAAGCCAAAGCGGCTGTTGGCTTCTCGCTGCAAGCTGGTCAGGTCAAAGAGCGCTGCTGCCGCCTGGGTGGAGGGTTTTGCCTCGTCCTTGGCAAGCGCATGTTCTCCGCTTTGAAGCAATTGCTGGAGTTTTTGCTCAATCGCTTGCGCTTTTTCAGCTTCCCAGAGCCGCTCGGCCCTGGCTTCGTTGTCGCCCGGTGTGCGCTTAAAGCTTGGGTCGAACCAGCGAGCCTGGTAGCTCCCAGCTTGAACCTGGAACTGAGCGCTGAGCTCAAAGTAGGCCTTGGGGATAAATCGCTTGATTTGCTCTTCGCGCTCAACAACGATCGCAAGGGTTGGTGTTTGCACCCGCCCAACGGTTGTGAGGAAAAAGCCCCCGTCGCGCGAATTAAAGGCGGTCATCGCCCTTGTGCCGTTAATACCGACCAACCAGTCCGCCTCTGAGCGACAGCGGGCCGCATCGGCAAGCGCCTGCATTTGCGATTGATCACGTAGCTGCGAAAAAGCAAGACGAATTGCAGCCGGGGTCATCGACTGAAGCCATAGTCGCTTTATCGGCTGTTTACCCTTGGCGTGTTGAACGATGAGTTGAAAGATTAATTCGCCTTCGCGGCCTGCATCACAAGCGTTAATGAGTGCGGACACATCTTTTCGCTTAATCAAGCGAGTGAGCATTTTTAGGCGCTCTTCGTTTTTTGCAATCGGCCTGACGTCGAAGTGATCGGGCAAAACCGGCAAATGGGCAAAGCTCCATTTACCCCGTTTGACCTCAAAGGCCTCGGGTGCAGCGATTTCGACCAAGTGCCCAACGGCCGAGGAGAGCAGATATGCTTCGCTCTCGTAGAACTCACCCTGACGAGTAAAGCCGCCAAGGGCTTTGGCGATGTCGCTTGCGACAGAGGGCTTTTCAGCGATGATGAGGGTCTTGGTCATGGCAATAGGGCTAAGGGGGCGGATCATACGCGTCATTAAAGGACATGAGCAAGCCCAGTCCCTACAAGAAGGCCGAAAAAGTACAAATTTTCTTAACGGATATTGTTTCGTGCTTTCATAACGGCTTAAGTACATAACGGCCATTGGGCTCACGACGGATATGCCCTTCGAGCTCCCAGCGTAGGCTTTGGACAAGCGCTTGCTCGTAGCTGCTTTGCATGAGCGCGGCCAGTTGATGCACATCGAAGGCGTCTTGGCCCATGCGTTGCGAAAGTTCAGTCATCCACGACAGGCATTCCGATCCAGCGGCCGACGCAGGCATCGCTTCAACGGGCAAAGCGTGACGGGGGGCTCGAACAAGCCATGGCAACTCGCTGTATATATCTTCGATGCGTTCCGTGAGGCTTGCACCTTGGCGAATGAGTAGATGGCAGCCTTTACTGCGCGGATCATCGATCGATCCGGGCACTGCAAACACCGTTTTCCCTTGCTCGACGGCTGACTGCGCGGTACTCAGTGCGCCGCTTTGCTGACGTGCTTGGACGACCAAGACGGCAACAGCGAGAGCGGCAATAAAGCGGTTGCGCTGAAGGAAGCGAAATTTTTCGATGTTTTGACCTGGCAGCAGATGGCTGATGACTGCGCCTTGTTGTGCGATCTGTTGGCGCAGTTCCAGGTGCTGACGCGGATAATTGCGATCGATACCTGTACCCATGACGGCCACCGTGACGCCCTTGGCCTGCAAGGCGCCAAGATGGGCGGCCGCATCAATGCCCTCGGCCATGCCGCTAATGATGCTCAGCCCATCGCTCGCGAGTTGGGCGGCAAAGTCTTTGGCTAGTTCCGCGGCCCGGTCACTGCATGCCCGTCCCCCAACGATTGCTAGACCGTGCGCATGCAAATGTGCGGGATTGCCCTCTACAAATAAGACTCGGCATGCGCGTACCGCCAAGCGGGTTTGACCATGATCCGAATGCGCCTCGGCGTCGCTCGGATGTTCTGCGATTTGACGCAAAGCTGTCTCGTTAAATCTAAGCAAACCTTCGGGGTATCGCTCATCGTGCAAACTCCATAAAACATGGTGGTTGTTGTTTTCCAGCCAACGATTAAGTTTCGGTGCAACAGGCCATCGCTTGGGATGTATCGCTTCGATTTGCCTAAGCACTGCCGTTAAGTCTTTAGGTTTTCCTCGCAGAGGTTGTCGATCATGGCACCAGCGTGAGAGCGCCCCTTGAGCCGCTTTGCCGTCTTGCCAAAAATCCAAGGCACTTGGAAAGTGCTGCAAAACCCACCCCAAAGCCCAGGGGCCTAGGCCTTCCCACTGGAGTAGGCTAATTCTTGCAATGTGTTCTTCGGCCTTTAGGCCGATCGCTGATGAGGTATCAGGAAGTGATCGTGAGGGTGAGTCCGGAAGTGATCGTGCGGGCGAGTGCGATCGATGAAGGGTCATGATTTGCCTACCTTGTGTGCTGCCCCGGGTGAGGGACTTAACAAGCGGTAGGGATCTTGCGCCTTAGCCTTGCAGATGAAACCAGCACTGTGGCGTTGGTGGGCGATGCCGCACTACAATCATGTCATGGCAAAGCTAGCTATTCTTCGTTATCCCGACCCAAGGCTGCACCGCAAGGCAAAGCCGGTTGCACAGGTTGATGAGCGCATCAGGCAACTGGTGGCCGATATGGCGCAAACCATGTATGAAGCGCCCGGCATTGGTTTGGCCGCAACCCAGGTCGATGTCCACGAGCAGGTGATTGTTGTCGATATTAGCGACAGCAGAGATCAGTTGATGGTTTTTATCAATCCTGTGCTGATGAGCCAATCGGAGACCCTGAGCGACTACGAGGAAGGCTGCCTTTCTGTTCCTGGCATTTACGATGATGTACGCCGTCCTGCTGTGATTGAGGTAAGTGCTTTAAATCTTGCAGGTGAAAGCTTTTCGTTGCGCGCCGAGGGCTTGTTAGCGGTTTGTATCCAGCATGAAATGGATCACTTGCAGGGCAAAGTCTTTGTCCAACACCTGTCTCGTCTTAAGCAGAGCCGGATTCGAGCCAGGATGCTCAAACAGGAAAAAGAACGCGATCAAGATCACAGCGGCGAGCCAACTTCGCTAGCGCTCTGAGTCCCTAAGCCTACGATGCGCCTTGTTTTTGCGGGAACGCCAGAGTTCGCTGTCCCTACACTCAGGGCCTTGCATGCGAGCGAACACGATATCGTCGCGGTCTACACCCAGCCTGACCGTCCTTCGGGTCGCGGCCAAAGGTTGCGTCCTTCAGCGGTTAAGCAGGCTGCATTCGATCTTGATTTAAGGCTAATCCAGGTCGAAGATTTCAAGTCTGATGAGGCGGTGCAAGCGCTTGGAGCACTTGAAGCAGACGCCATGGTAGTGGTTGCCTATGGCCTATTGCTATCGCAACGGGTGCTCGATCTTTTTCCGGCTGCCTGCTGGAATCTTCACGCATCCTTGCTGCCGCGTTGGCGTGGCGCTGCGCCCATTGCAAGAGCGATCGAAGCGGGTGATCGAGAGACCGGGGTCGCTGTGATGAAAATGGAAAAAGGTCTTGATACCGGCCCTGTTTTGATGCAAGCAAAGCTTCCCATCACAGCGCTCGATACCGCACAGCACTTGCAAAGCCGACTGGCCGAGCTTGGGGCGGTTTTGATGGTGAAGGGTATCGATCAGATTGAAAAACTTTGGTCCGAGCCCGACAGCCTTGAGCGAGCGCTTCAAGCGCAAGCAAGCCATGGGGCATGCTATGCAAGCAAGTTGACTAAAGCTGAGGCACAACTCGATTTTAGCCAGCATGCGGCAGTGCTTGAGCGAAGAATGCGTGCCTTCGACCCTGTACCAGGATGCTACAGCTGGTTTCATACAGGCGATAAACCACCCCAACTGCTCAAGTGCTGGCGAGGGCGGGTTGTGGAAGCCCAAGACATGCAAACAAGCCTGCAGCAGGTGTGCTCAAACGCAACGCGCAGCCAACACGAGCTTTTTGGCAGGGTGTTCGGTTTTGGCAGTGAAGGCCCACTCATTGTTTGTGGTGGCGAATTTCTCGAGTTACTTGAGGTGCAGCCGGCAGGCGGATTAAGACTGCCCGCAGCGCGTTGGGTCCAACAGTCTGGACTAACGACCGGAGATTTTTTTGGCCCGGCAAGGCACTAAACGCTGGGCGCTCAGTTGGGAGCTGCAGGCGGCGTCACTCGCCTTACATGCAAGTCTCAGTCCCCAGGCCCATTCATCGGCAGGTTTGCCTGAACAATTGCATCGGGCTCGGGCCCAGGTCATGCAAGGCCTCGGGCCTCAGGATGCAGACTCCTCAAGGATTTTGCGGGAAATGGCTGCTGGTGCGCTGAGGCGCTGGGGTTTGCTGCATCGGCTCCAAGCCCTCATGAGTCAGCGTGAGACCGCACCTGAGGCACTAAGCTTTGGCGATTGTTTGCTGCGGGTGAGCTTGTCGTGGATGATCGAGCAGCCTCATAAAACCGCAGTCGTGGTTGATCAGGCCGTTGAATGCGCTAAACGGATCACCCCAAAGACAAGCCCTTACACCAATGCCCTTTTGCGACGCTTTTCTCGTGAGCGCGAGGCTTTGCTCGAACGAGCACAAGCTTTTGATGAAGCGATTTGGAATGTGCCTGCATGGTGGCTTGAATCGCTAAGGCTTGCTTATCCAGCGCGTTGGGCCGAGGTGCTCAAGGCAGCTGCGATGCCTTCAACCCTGAGTCTTAGGGTTAACCGCCGTAAGACAACCGCTAGGGCCTTGGCTGCCCGTTTCGCCGAACAGGGCTATCAGGCTCAAGCCTTTGGTCTGGGCTCAGGCGCCCAAGTCGGCGATCTGAGGGGCTCAATCGGCGAGGACAAGGCCCTAAAAGCCCACGCTATGTATGTGTCCGATGCGCTTTATCTTCCGCCATCGACCGACCCCAAAGGTCTACCAGGCTTTTCGGAAGGCTTGTTTAGTGTTCAAGACCTGGGCGCTCAACAAGCAGCTTGGCTCTTGGATCTCGAGCCGGGTATGCGTGTGCTTGATGCTTGCGCTGCGCCCGGTGGTAAGACCGGCCACATCCTCGAACTCGTTGACTGCGACCTGCAGGCCTGGGATCTTTCAGCAAAGCGTCTCGAGCGCCTTGCTGAAAATCTCAAACGCCTGGATTTGCATGCACAGCTTGCCTGTGTGGACCTTTTGGGGTCCGGAAGTTTGCCGGCAGCTGCGGGCAGTTTTGATCGCATGCTTCTGGATGCGCCTTGCTCGGCCTCCGGGATTATTGGACGGCACCCAGAGATTCGCTGGCGTCGAGTCGCTGCTGAATTGGCAGATCATCAAGCGCAGCAGATTGCCATGCTTCGCAGGCTTTGGCCTTTACTCAAAACAGGCGGTTGTTTGCTTTTTGTGACTTGCTCGGTGTTTCCTGAAGAAGGCGTGCAGCCCGTCGAAGCATTTCTTGCGCAGCAGCCCGATGCGCAGCTCGAGCCCTTGGATGGCTATTCACCCTTGTTGCCCTCAAGCAACACATCGCTTAAGCACGACGGGTTTTATTACGCGCGCATCCGCAAACGAAGTCTGTAAGGCTTCCACGCTTGGATCAGGGCTAGTGCTTGAGCATTGATAATGCTGCGATGAACGCTATCAGACGGATTGTCCAAACCCTGCTCGTTTTGACGCTTGCTTTGTCTGTGGCTGGCATCGAAACCCAAGCCCTGGCAGCAAGCCAGGATCCGCTGCCCAGCCAAGAGCCCATCACGACCCTGAGTACGCCCACCCAAGATGCTGTATCCCTCGAGCAAGGCATCGAGGTCTTGCAAGCTTCATTGCGTCAAGTGCCCTCGCGCGACGATTATTGGTTGAGTGCTGATTTAAGCGTTCAGCTCAATCCCACCTTGACCGACGCTGTAAACCGCGCGGTACCCTTGTATTTTGTGCTTGAGGCCGAGCTTTTGAGGCCGCGTTGGTATTGGGCCGATGAGCGCCTGCTGAGCAAGGCAAGGATTTACAGGCTTCACTACCACGCGATCACAAGACAGTACAGGCTGCAAAGCCTAAGCACCTCGCAAAACACGGGCACAACAAGCGTAAGTGTTGCCAATCCCGCAAGCTGGCTTGCAGCGCTAGGCATCGGAGTGAGCGCATCACCCACAAACGCACAATCGGCGCAGGCCGCAGGGCTTTACCAATCATTTTCGAGCTTGCAAGAAGCCTTGCAAGCCATGGGAAGGGTGAGAGCTTGGCCCTTCATTGAGCAGATGCGTTTGCAGGCAGGACAGGGCTATGAGCTCAGGCTAAGGATGCGGCTTGATGCCAGCCAATTGCCAAGGCCCTTGCAAATACCCGGCATTAGTCAGCGTGATTGGTCGATTGAGGGCACATGGAAACGCTTTCCCTTAGAGATCGGGACGAAGAAAAACGCTCCCTGACCCGCGTTTTGCGGGCGGTTTTGGTGCTCGCGATCGGGCTTGCGGGAGTGTTGCTGCTTGCGCTTTCGGCCGCGACTCGCAATACACAGTTTTTCACGGACTACTACCCGGTGCTGCTTTGGAGTGCGATAGCGCTAGGTCTGATCTTATTGATCCTGCTCGGCGAGCTCATGCGCCGCCTTATCAATCGACTAAGACGCGGCTTATTTGGCTCGCGCTTGATGGCGCGCATGGCAGTGATTTTTGTCTTATTGGCTGTTGCACCAGCAGCGTTGATGTTTTATGTATCGGTGCAATTCATTGAGCGATCCGTGGAGTCCTGGTTTGATGTTCCTGTTGAACGTGCACTTGACTCGGGACTTAGTTTGGCGCGCGTGAGTTTGGATTCAAGGCTTCAACGACTCTTACAAGACGCAAAACAATCGTCTCAGCAGCTTGATCCGAATGCAGCCTTGAGCCTGCCAGCGCAGCTTGAGCGACTGCGCGTGCGTCTCGGCGCCTCGGAGCTTCAATTGTTGAACGCCTCAGGAAAACTCCTCGCATCAGCAAGTGAGACCATGGTCCATTTGGTGCCTACGACCACCTCGGCAGCGCTGCTAAGGCAGGCGAAATCGCAGGGGCAGTGGAGTGCGATTGAAGGCTCTGATGGCGGCTATCGACTCAGAGTGCTTGTGCCCTGGGAGCTTGCGCTTGCAGGGCTTGAGCCTGGTTGGCTTTCAGCGATTGCACCGGTGCCGGCGAGCCTTGCTGAACTGGCCGAAGTTGCCCAACAAGGCTGGCGTGATTATCAAGAGCTTTCTCTATCGAGGATGACGCTTAAACGCTTGTTTCGCATCACCTTAGTCATGGTCTTTTTGTTAACGACCTTCGCCGCGGTTGCTGCGGCCTTTTTGCTGGCTGGCTGGCTTGTTGGCCCTTTGGCAGAGTTGGCCAATGCCACAAGGGTGCTGGCAAGTGGCCAATTTATCGAAGTAAAGGACTATGCGGCGCGAGACGAACTCGGCGTATTGATGCAATCGTTTAATCGAATGTCGCGAGGTCTGCACGATGCGCAACAAACCATAGGGCAAAACCAGCTCGCGCTTCAAGCGGTTAACTTGCGCTTACAAAGCGTACTTTCGCATATTGACGCTGCGGTTTTAGTTTTTGACGCGGCAATGCGACTGGAGTCGGCCAATGCGCAGGCCGAAAAGATTTGGAGCCATACGCTATCGACGTGTAAGGGCTGGCCCTTGCTGCAATTGCCTGGCCAACCAGCGCTTGGCCAGGCAATCCATCAGGCCTTTGCCGATCAACCCCAAGACGAATCACTCAGTTGGCAAAGGCAATGGACGCTTGCTGATGGCGCGGTCGTTCTTGCTCGCGGTGCAAAATTGGGCGGTGAGCGCGCTGGCTATGTAGTCGTGCTTGATGACATTACGCAGGTATTGTCCGGAGAGCGTGCTCTGGCTTGGGCCGAGGTTGCTCAACGGCTTGCCCACGAGATCAAAAACCCGCTCACGCCCATTCAACTTTCGGCCGAAAGGCTGCAGCGAAAACTAAGGCCCGAGCTCACTGGCGCTCAGGCCGAACTGGTCGAGAAAACAGCCCAAACCATTGTGAGCCAGGTTGATGCGCTTAAGTCCCTGGTTGATCAGCTACGCGATTACTCAAGGCTCGCGTCTACCCAAATGGAGCCACTTGATATGAATGACTTAATCGCCGAGGTTGCCTCGCTTTACGGTCGCGAGGTACAGCTTGATCTTGATCTACAGGCTGGCCATGTCCGCGCTGATCGGGTGCAAATGCGCCAGGTGCTGCATAACCTCACGAAAAATGCGCTCGAGGCACAACATGAGCAACAACTGTCCGCCACGCAACCGATCAAGCCGATTGTCATTTCCACGAAAACCCTTAAGCTTTCGGATGGGCGCAACGGCTTACGCCTTCGTGTACGGGACCATGGCGCTGGTTTTTCTGAGGCCATGCTTTCGCGTGTTTTCGAACCTTATGTCACGACCAAGCGAACAGGCAGTGGACTTGGCCTGGCGATTGTGCGCAAAATCGTTGAAGAACACGGGGCGCAAGTGGAAGTAAGTAACTGGATGTCGGATAGTTCAAGTATCGGGGGGGCGCAGGTGAGCCTTGTTTTTCCGATGCAGATCAATCCCATGGCGTCGAGTTGAGTTGCGTGATGTGCGATCTTGACAAGTCCTGTGTAAGCTAGAGAAGGGCACAACAACGAGGTTGTATGGCAGATATATTGGTCGTCGATGACGAGATTGGTATCCGGGAACTACTTAGTGAGATTCTCGGGGATGAAGGCCATGAGGTTTTACAGGCAGAAAATGCAGCACAGGCACGAAGCGCGCGACAAAAGGCGCGTCCCGATTTGGTGCTGCTCGATATTTGGATGCCCGATACCGACGGCATAGCGGTCTTGCGAGAATGGTCCGAGTCGGGACTGCTTGATATGCCGGTGATTATGATGTCGGGGCACGCTACTGTCGAGATGGCCTCGCAAGCCACCCGCTTAGGCGCTGTTGGCTTTCTTGAAAAACCTATTGCGCTACAAAAGTTACTCGCTGCTGTGCAAAATGCGCTCCAGGGCAAAAGCGCCATGCTCAGCCCGATACGCTCACAGCAGACGGCTTCGATCCAGGCAGGCCAAACAGCAGTGCCGGCCTCGCCCCGCGCCGAGCTCAAGTCCGAGCCCTTCGCCTTTAACGCCCCCCACAGTCAGCCGCAAACGGGCTTTGGCGAAACAACGACCCGCGACACCCAAAGCGAGCTACAGCAGTCCAGCCCTCAACAAAGCTTGCAAAGCCCGCTGCCTGGGCCGCAAGCGCGTCGCGACTTAGACTCAGCGAGTGGGATGTTGCCTGCCTCTCCGTGGGCGGTATCGCCACATCTTGACAGGGACCATACCTCGCCAAGTGCAAGGCTCTCCCAGTTATCGTTTGATCAGCCGTTGCGCGATGCACGCGATGCCTTTGAGCGCTTGTACTTTGAGCATCATCTTGCCCGCGAAGGCGGGTCCATGACAAGAGTGGCCGAGCGAACCGGGCTTGAGCGCACCCACTTGTATCGAAAGCTAAAGCAGCTTGGCGTGGAGTTGGGTCGCAGCACGCGGCGTGAAGTTTAAGTGCTTAGCCAAAGATCGATCTTTATAAAGTATCGATCTTGGATTTGTATTTACTCAGACTTAACGATGATTTAGAAGCGTGCCGCTTCCAACATGCGGTCATCGAAGTCTGGCTTGCTTGCTGGCAGGAAGAGCGACCATGTGCTTTATTGCTCAATCATGTTCTGGCGCAAAACGATATCCCGTGGAAGCATAGGCTGGCTGAGTCCATGCAAGCAACATGCAAGCAAGCGTTGCTGACCGACTCCGTGGCTTGGGAGCAAGCACTTCTGGTCAAACAACTTGCACCGAGTTGCCTATGTTGTGCACAGCAAGGCCAGCTTGGTCTGGTGCTGGCAAGTCTTTATCGTGGACTCAAAGCTTTTCGAAAGGCAACTGCCATAGCCTCGGATGAGACTGCCAACCAACTTGCTGTGCTGCTTGTTGGCAGCATGCAGTTGAGCGAAGCTAAGCTCATGCGAGGACTTCGGTATTTGCAGCCGCCAGTGCGCGTCCTACCTGTTGCCTGGGGCGGGCAAATGCACTAGGGCTTGGGCTTACGGTTTAGTCTTTCATTTGCGATAACGGCCCAGGCGAATGTCCTCTTGCATCGCCAATACGACTTGCACATCGATCAAGTTGAGCAAGCGTTGTGTCATCGATAGGAATGGCCTTCGCCCTTGCCAGACGCATGGCAACTTCGGGTTCACCAGGAAGCAGCACCCGCCCCGGATAAAGCGAAGCTGCGATCGCCGCAGCCTCTGAGCTTTGCGCCGGCGACATTTCCGAGTCCTCGCTAAGCGCAGCCGATTCAAGCCATTGAATAAATCGCCCTAGCTCTTCTGAAAAATACCCGGCCTGGCCAAGCCTTGTCGGATCGATGAGTATGACCAGCATATTGTTCCAAATGGCATATTGTTGTGGAAAATGTGCCGGATGAATACTTTCCCCGCCGATGAGCGCGGCCCCCAACAACTCACAAACCACCGCAAGCCCATAGCCTTTATGACCTCCAAAGGTTAAAAGCGATCCGAACGCACCCTGTTCGTCTGCTTCAAACATCACCGCTGGCTGGTTAGTGGGATGGCCTTTTGCGTCGATCAGGCAGCCATCAGGAACTGCCACAGCTTTGTTATAGGCCACCCGCACCTTACCGTGAGCAATCGCACTTGTGGCAAAGTCAACAATGATCGGCGCTTGACCATTGCGCGGTATCGCAGCAGTAAATGGATTGGTCAAAAACCGTGCTTGGGCGCCTCCAAAGGGCGCAACCATGGTGGGCGCGCCAATCGCGTTGGTGAAGTGCACCGCCACAAGACCCTTGGCAGCAGCCATCTCGGCCCAGTGGCCGATACGGCCGATATGATGGCTATTACGCAGCCCAAAAATACAGTGACCGTGAAGCTTCGCACGCTCAATCCCCAGATCCATGGCTTGCCGCGCCATCGACTGGCCCATACCCCGCTGGCCATCAGCGATAAACAAAGCGCCCGCATCATGAACAAGCGAAAGTTGCTGATTCAATCGAAGCTCATGATTCAAGCACGAGGCAACATACCGGTCATTCATGCCCACGCCATGGGAGTCGTGACCGCTTAAATTAGCCAGCACCAGATGTTTGGCGGTGTCTTGGGCTTCGTTGAGTTCACTACCGGCACAACGCCACAGCTGCTCTACCCACTGTTCTAAGCGTTGCGGATTAATCTGGAAGTTGGCCATCTCCTGTCCTTTTCATGAAGTATTCTCGCGCCATGATCCTACGCTTTCCGCGGTTTTGGCGAAGCTGAAAGACCATGGGCGTTCTATACTCAAGGGCTTCGCTCAACTTGCTTTAGCCCGCCGGTGATATCGCGACGAAAGATCCGCATGAAGCTCTGAGCCCAATCTACCGCGATGAGAATTGACGTGAGTCCTTTAGAACAAGACCTTCGAGCACGCATGGCCAAACGCATCTTGGTGCTCGATGGCGCCATGGGCACCATGATTCAACGCTATCGCTTAAGCGAAGCCGATTTTCGTGGCGAGCAGACATTCAGTGTTCACTGTATGCACCCCGATGCACCTGGGGCTAAGCCCCAGGCGAATCTCCTTTCCGAGATTTTGGCGATGCCAAAGCCTGCGCAATTTGCGCATGATGTCAAAGGCAATAACGAACTTTTAAGCCTCACACAGCCATCGCTCATTTACGATATTCATCACCAGTACTTGTTGGCCGGCGCTGATCTGATCGAAACCAATACCTTTGGCGCAAGTTCGGTCGCTCAGGCCGACTACGGGCTCTCTAGCTTTGCTTATGCGATGAATCTTGCATCAGCCAAGCTCGCAAGCGCAGCCGCGGCAGCGTTCACCGAGGCGAATCCGCAATGGCCACGTTATGTTGCCGGTGCGCTTGGACCACAACCTCGCACGGCCTCGATCTCGCCCGATGTCAACGACCCGGGGGCACGCAACATCGACTTTGAAGCCTTAAGACAAACCTATAGCGAACAATTGCGCGGGCTGCTTGACGGTGGCATCGATGTCATTCTTGTTGAAACCATCTTCGATACGCTCAACGCAAAAGCTGCGATTTTCGCAATTGAAGAAGCTTTCGAAGCGCGTGGCAAGCGTTGGCCGGTGATGATCTCTGGAACGGTAACCGACGCCTCAGGCCGGATTTTATCGGGACAAACCGTTGAAGCTTTTTGGAACGCTATACGCCATGCCCGGCCAATGACGGTGGGCCTTAATTGTGCGCTCGGTGCAGCCCTCATGCGGCCCTATGTGCAAGAGCTTTCACAGAAAGCCGATACCTTGCTATGTGTTTACCCTAATGCAGGCTTACCGAATCCGATGTCGGATACCGGCTTTGATGAAACACCCGACATCACAGCTAGACTGATTAAGGAATTCGCACAAAGCGGCTTTGTGAATATCGCAGGAGGATGCTGTGGGACCACACCAGAACATATCGCAGCAATCGTTGAGGCGGTAAAAGATATCAAGCCCAGATTAATCCCCGATCTTGAGCCTGCGATGCGCTTATCGGGATTAGAACCTTTAAATATCAAGATCGATAGCTTATTTGTGAACGTCGGTGAGCGCACCAATGTGACAGGATCAAAGCAATTTGCCCGTTTGATTTTGGAGGAGCGATTCGATGAAGCCTTAGCGGTGGCAAGGCAGCAAGTAGAGCACGGTGCTCAAATCATCGATGTCAACATGGATGAGGCCATGCTTGATTCAGAGGCTGCCATGGTTCGCTTTTTGAATATGCTCGCATCGGAGCCCGACATCGCACGCGTCCCGATCATGATTGATAGTTCTAAGTGGTCGGTGATCGAAGCGGGTTTGCGCTGCGTTCAAGGCAAGTCAATAGTTAATTCTATATCGTTAAAAGAAGGCGAGCATAGCTTTTTGCATCAGGCAAGACTTTGCCAGCGCTATGGTGCTGCCGTGATTGTGATGGCTTTTGATGAGCAGGGCCAGGCTGACAGCTTTGCGCGAAAGGTCTCGATTTGTGAGCGTGCCTACAGGCTGCTAGTCGATCGGTTGCAATTTGATCCGCAAGATATCGTGTTTGATCCCAATATCTTTGCAGTGGCCACAGGGATCGAAGAGCACGATCGCTATGGACTTGATTTCATTGAAGCTTGTGCGTGGATTAGGCAGCATTTGCCTGGCGCCAAAATTTCGGGTGGTGTTTCTAATGTGTCTTTTAGTTTCCGTGGCAACGATTTGGCGCGCGAGGCGATTCACACGGTATTTCTGTATCACGCCATTCGGGCCGGCCTCTCGATGGGTATCGTCAATGCTGGGATGATCGGTGTTTATGATGATCTTGAACCTGAGCTTCGAGCCCTGGTCGAAGATGTCTTGCTGTATCGCCAGCCTTTAGCCGATCCGCGAGCACTTGGCGATCAGGCTCAAACAAGTACCGAACGCTTGATTGTGAAGGCGGCGTCGCTCAAAGGCGATGGGGCCCGCCGCGAAGAGCAATTGGCCTGGCGCGAGTCATCGGTCGAGCAACGTATTTCGCATGCTTTGGTTCACGGCCTCACCCAATGGATTACCGAAGACACCGAAGAGGCGTGGCAGCAAATTCTTGCCCGTGGCGGTAAGCCGATCGAGGTCATCGAAGGCCCATTGATGCAAGGCATGAATTTAGTGGGTGATTTGTTTGGTGCGGGCAAGATGTTTTTACCCCAGGTGGTGAAATCAGCCCGGGTCATGAAGCAGGCCGTTGCTCATTTAATTCCCTATATCGAAGCTGATAAAGCAGCGTCTGGGCAAAACCAGAGCAGGGGCAAGATCCTTATTGCAACCGTTAAAGGTGATGTTCACGATATTGGTAAAAATATTGTTGCAGTCGTTTTGCAATGTAATAATTTTGATGTGGTCAATCTTGGTGTCATGGTGCCAGCCAGTGAAATCCTGGCGCAAGCAAAGGCGCACCAAGTCGATGCGATTGGCCTATCGGGACTTATCACGCCATCGCTTGAGGAAATGGCGCATGTGGCTGCCGAGATGGAGCGCGATGAGTATTTTAAAGAACGTTCTACGCCTTTATTAATTGGCGGGGCGACAACCTCACGAATCCACACCGCGGTTAAAATTGCGCCACACTACAGTCACCCGGTGGTACATGTACTTGATGCATCGCGCTGCGTGCCGGTGGCACAACAGCTATTATCGAAAGAGCAACGCCCTAGCTTTATCGAGCAGCTAAAAAAAGATTATGAAAAATTGCGTGAACAACATGCTCAAGGTCGCGGCCCGGCGCTAATCAGCCTGGCGCAGGCTCGCAGTAATGCACCGCGCATCGACTGGTCGAACTTTAAGCCGCACAAGCCTAAATTCATTGGCTTTCGACATTTTCAAAATCTTGATTTGGCAAGTCTTGTGCCGTATATCGATTGGCAGCCCTTTTTTCAAACTTGGGACTTGCACGGTCCCTACCCAGCCATCTTGCAAGATCCCGTCGTGGGCGACACCGCAAACAAGCTTTTTGCCGATGCCCAGCAAATGCTCAAGCGCATCCTGGCCGGGCGCTGGATCAAAGCGCATGCATCGATTGGTTTTTGGCCTGCGCAAAGTCAAGGCGATGATATTCATCTTTTTTGTGATGAGGCTTGCAGCAAGCCGCTGATGGTTTGGCACAATTTGCGCCAGCAAACAGCGAAAAAATCGGGTGTTGCGAATAAGTCGCTTGCCGACTACGTGATGCCAAAAGATGTGGGATATAGCGATTATATCGGTATGTTCGCTGTCACAGCAGGTGATGGCGCTGACGAGCGCGCCGCTCAAATGCAAAATGATCATGATGATTACGGGGCGATCATGCTCAAAGCACTTGCCGATCGTTTTGCCGAGGCGCTAGCCGAAGCGATGCACGAGCGTGTTCGCAAAGACCTTTGGGGCTACGCAGCAAATGAATCATTGAGCGCCTTGGATCTCATTCAAGAGACCTTTCAGGGTATTCGACCCGCTCCAGGCTATCCGGCCTGCCCCGATCATGAGGTCAAGCGCGAAATGTTTGTGCATTTGCAAGCTGAAAGCATTGGGATGCGGCTTACCGAGTCTTGTGCGATGTGGCCTGCGGCCAGTGTGAGCGGCTTTTATCTGGCGCATCCGCAAGCGCGTTATTTCACACTCGGTGCGATTGGCGATGATCAGCTGGCCGACTTCGCCAAACGAAGCGGTCGTTCCCTCGATTCCGTGCAACGTGCCTTAGCTTCTTTGCGCAGGGGCGCATAAGCCTTGATCCGGGCTTAGCGCTTGTGGTCTGGCTGATTGAGGCAGTCGGTTTGGATGTTGCCTCGGTTTGGCTGCCACATCGGTTTTGGTCCTGTCTTATGCTTTTCGCCAGGTCACAGGCTTGTTGGCAGCGAGCGATCGACGGCATTGTTCAAGCAATGGCCAAGCTCTTTGATGCAGGCCAATCGTCTCGGCCTGATGGTCTTGTGCATCCTTGCCGCCTGCCTGGGCTTGTTCTTTGCTTTGCTCTTGTTGTTGTTTGGACTTTTCAATGAGCACTTCAAGTTTTGCTATGACCTGCGGTAGTTGCTCGACGGTGAAAACACCTTCATCGGGGATGCTTCCATCCTCAAGCATGCGCCCAAGTGCGCCGAGTAAGGTCTGCGCTGGCCCTTGGGTCATCAGCACAGATCCTGTGGCTCTGGATTCAAAAAAAAGGGGCATTGGCTTTGGCCTTGGATTGGCATGCTTCAAAATCGGAAAGATATTGAAAAGCGAATGACATCATATCCCTTATTGATCATCGACTTAATTAAGCGTCGTGGCTCAAGGCCAAGAGCCTTGCCGACCACGCCGCGAAGCTTGCGCTTAGCCTTCACTTTGCTGTTTTGTTTGACTGCTTGCACGCCTCGTTTTAATTGGCGGGAAGTTGCGATCAATCCGCCTGGGATGAGCGTCTTAATGCCCGATAAGCCCGCCGAGATGAGTCGAAAACTTGTGCTTGGCGAGCACAGCATCGACATGCATATGACAGGGGCTCGTGTTGATGAGCGTATGTTTACTGTGACGGTTGGAAAGATTGACACAGGCTCTGGTTTATCTGCGCCGCTTGCGCTTGAGCGCATGGAGCAGGCGATGCTGCGCAATATTCAAGGCAAGGTCATCAAGCGCGAATCGGCGCTGCTTGCTCCCGGGGTCGCACTCACACAACTGAAAGCCCAAGGCCAAGCGCAGGCTCGTCCCGTGTTGATGTGGGCTTGGTTTTTTGAGCATAAGGGTCATGTGGTCCAGGCGGTTGCAATCGGTGAGTCCGCCGATGAAGAGCAGGCGATGACCTTTTTACAAAGCCTTCGCTTAAAACCGTGACCACGACCCTGAAGCGATGCCCATGATCGGTAAAGCCATGACCACTTTGGGCAACCAAGCCTGATGAACGCAGCAAAGGGAAGCTTTGCGCGGGGCTTGCTGATTTTTTCAGCCTTTGCGCTGGCTTTTTTCATGTCCTATGGTTTGCGGGCGATCAATGCGGTGTTGGCACCTGACCTGGTTGCAGCGTTTTCATTATCGGCGGGTGACTTGGGTGCGATGTCGAGTGCTTATTTTGTTGCCTTTTCAGCCATGCAATTGCCGCTTGGCATTTGGCTTGACCGATTCGGTTCAAGGCGGGTTGAGGCGAGTTTGCTGCTTGTTGCTGCACTCGGGTGCGGCTTTTTTGCGCTGGGCGATCAAATTGCGCACCTATGGCTTGGGCGCGCGCTGATTGGTGCAGGTATGGCAGCTTGCTTGATGGCGGCACTCAAGGCTTTTCGCTTTTGGTTTGCAGCGCATTGGCAGCAGCGCCTTGCCGCCTGGATCCTGGTGTGCGGCACAAGTGGAGCCCTTGTGAGCACCGTACCGGTGGCAATGCTCGCCCAAGCCTATGGTTGGCGCATGTGTTTTGTGCTGGCTGCAGGCCTTTTGCTGGCTTGTTCTGCTTATCTTTGGCTTGCACTACCCAGAGACGAAGAGGAGGCTGCATCAAAGCATGCTGCGACAAAGCCCCAAGGGGAACGCGATCAGGGTTATCGGGAGATCTTTGCAAGCCGCTTTTTGCGCGGTGCTATGCCATCACTGGTGCTTTTTCAAGGCGGCTTTCTTGCCCTGCAAACCTTATGGGCTGGTCCTTGGATGACACAAGTGTTAAAGCTAAATGCAAGCGATACGGCTCAAGCCTTAATGCTCTTTAACGCTGCCTTGCTGCTTGGGTTTTTGTGGTTGGGCTGGGCAGCACCAAAGATAGCAGCAAGAGGCTGGGATGGGCCCAAGGTGATGCGCTTAGCGGCGCTGCTGACCTTGTTAACCGAGGCTGCGATGATTTACTTTCTGCAATCATGGGCTTGGGTATTTTGGTTGTTGCTTGCCGCAATCTCAACGGTTTTCACGCTCTTGCAAACCGAGGTCGCCTTAAGTTTTCCAGCCCGCTTGGGCGGGCGGGCCTACACCGGGTCGAACCTGCTTCTATTTGGTGGGGTTTTCTTTTTGCAATGGGGATTTGGCGCGCTGATCGATGCAGCGGGACTACTCGGTGCAACTACAGTGCAATCCTTCCAAATCGCCATGGCCTTGCTTATGGTGTTACAAGTGTTATCTCTTTTGCCTTTACGATCACAAGCGGCTAAATCCTAAGACCTGACCGGGGCGCACGAAAGCCTGTTGCTCGCCTTGTTCATAAAGTGCGTTATCAAGATTGTGAGCATATTGACTTGCCTCGATGAAATCGAGCACTGGTGCAACGCAGGCATCGACTCGTTCGGCAAGCGATGCCCATTGATCACGTGTCTTGCCGGCAAAGGCTTGAGCCAAGGCCTCAGCACTTGCAGGCCAACTTGCCCGATCGTGTTGTTTGCTGGCATCGAGCCTGCCCTCGAGTCCGGTAAGCTTTAAGAGTTCGCGATAAAACTTAGCTTCGATTGCACCCACAGCAACATATTTATCATCGGCACAACGATACACACGATAAAACGGTGCTGCGCCATCGAGCAAATTATTCTCGCGTTGCAAATGCCAAATGCCCGCTGCAATCAGTCCGTAAAACATTGGTGTCAGGCCAACCGAGGCTGCCAGAATACTGGTGCTCACCACCATGCCTTTGCCGCTTTGGCTGCGCTGCAAGAGGGCACACAAAACACCGAGCAATAAATGCATGGTGCCTCCGCCGAAATCACCAATCAAATTCAATGGGACAACGGGTGTTTGGGAGGGGCCGATGGCATGAAGAATACCCGCCACAGCCAGATAATTGATATCGTGGCCAGCACGATCGGCCCAGATCCCTTGTTGACCCCAACCTGAAAGCCTGCCGATGACAAGTCTTGGGTGACGCTCAAGAACGGTCTTTGGCTCAAGTCCTAGGCGCTCTAAAACCCCCGGTCGGAAGCCCTCGAGCAAGAGGTCAGCATCCTCAAGTAAGACATCAAGCGCATCAAGACCTTGGCGACTCTTTAAGTCTAGGGCATGGGCTGATTTGTTGCTGTTGAGCAAGTCAAAACGCGCCGATACCCCAACGCCAAGTTGTGGATCGGAAGGAGGGCTTACCCGTATGACTTGTGCACCGAGTTGAGCCAAGATGTAGCCTGCAAAAGGTACCGGGCCGATTGCATGCAATTCGACCACCTTAAAGCCTTGCAAGGGCTTGATGGATTCAACTGGTGAGCAAGCGGGTTGATCAGTGCCGGGTTGCATTGCAGCGCTGCCGATGGGATGCTTGGGATTTGAAGACGACACGATGAACACTCCGAATCAAGATAATCGCGCAAATCAGCAACGAGTCACGCAAAGCGATACTCAGGCGTCAAGCATAACCACAGTTGGCAGCGAGGCCGAGGCCTCAAGCGGCAAACCTGGTCCAAATCATTCGTTTGGTGTCATTGGTCTCGGCGCCATGGGTTTTGGGGCCGCTTCGAGCCTGTTGCGTGCTGGCTTTTCAGTTTGGGGTTGCGATTTGCGCGATACGACGCGTAAAGCCTTTAGCGATCTTGGCGGGCATAGCTGCTTGCGGGCGGCTGAGCTTGCCCATTGCGATGCGGTGATGGTGATGGTGGTCAATGCCGCTCAAACCGAGGCGGTGCTCTTTGAAGAGCAGGGTCTTTTAGGCCCCGATCCTCAGCAAAGCCGCATGCGAGCAGGCTCGGTCATCCTGGCCTGCGCAACCGTTGCGCCCGATGATGCGCGTGCCTTGGCCACACGAGTGGCTGAGTACGGAGTCCTTATGCTCGATACGCCCGTCTCAGGGGGGCCAGCAAAGGCTGCACAAGCTTCGATGACTGTGATGGGCTCTGGGCCCAAGCAAGCCTTTGACAAGGTTAAGCCCTTGCTTGATGCGGTATCAGCAAGGTGCTATCAATTAAGCGAAGCGATCGGTGTTGGATCAACCGTAAAAATGGTCAATCAATTGCTCGCAGGGGTCCATATCGCCGCTGCGGCCGAGGCCATGGCGCTTGGTATCCGCAGCGGTGCCGACCCACATGCGCTTTATGAGGTAATAAGCCATAGCGCAGGCAACTCCTGGATGTTTGAAAATCGCGTTCCACATATTTTGCAAGGCGATTACACGCCCTTATCGGCGGTCAATATTTTTGTCAAAGACTTAGGTATCGTCCTCGATAGCGCGCGCAAATTGCCTTTTCCGCTGCCGCTTTCGGCAACCGCCCACCAAATGTATTTGGCAGCAAGCGCAGCAGGCCACGGGCTTGAGGACGATGCCGCAGTGATCCAGTTTTTTGCCAAACTCACGGGGATTGACTTGCCCGCCAAACAAACCGACCAAGGCTGAGGGCTACATGAGTGCTTCGCTTTCGCTGGCTTGCATCGCTGACGATTTCACTGGTGCGACCGATCTGGCCAATAATCTCGTGCGCGCCGGTTGGCGTACTTTGCAGCTATTAGGGTTGCCCGAGGAAGGCAAAAGCTTTGTCAATGCAGCGGGCGAGCCGCTCGATGAGAAGCAACTTTTTGCCCAAACCGATGCGGTGGTTGTCGCCTTGAAATCTAGAACCATCGATCCGCTTCAAGCCCAAGCTATGTCCTTGCAAGCCTGGCAATGGCTGCAAGCCCAGGGCGCAAAGCGCTGCTACTTTAAGGTGTGTTCGACCTTTGATTCGACCGATAAAGGCAATATCGGGCCGGTTGCCGATGCCTTGATGGATGCGCTCAAAGCTGACTTTGCCATCGTTTGCCCGGCCTTTCCCGCAGGAGGTCGTACCGTGTTTCGCGGCCACTTGTTTGTCGGTGACCAGTTGCTTTCTGACTCGGGCATGAAGGATCACCCGCTCACGCCGATGACCGACAGCAACCTGGTTCGAGTCTTGCAGCGACAATCTAAGCATCGCATCGGTCTAATCGACTATCAAACAATCGCGCAAGGTCCAAAGGCCATCGCTCAGCGCATCGAGCAACTCAAGGCAGACGGCGTTCGCATGGCCATTGCTGATGCCACAAGCGATCAGGATTTGCATGTGCTTGGCAAGCTTGTGATGGAGCAAAGCTTGGTGGTTGCCGGCTCGGGCATTGCTATTGGTTTTGAAGCACCTGGTGCTAGGGGCCAAAACCCCCGTGGCCAAAACCCCCATGAGTCGGTTGCCTTTTTACCCCGGCAAACCGGGCCAGGGCTGATTCTCTCCGGCTCATGTTCCTTAGCCAGCCAGGCACAGGTTCAGCATTTCTTACAACAATCCAAAACATCAAACGATGTATCGCTTGCAATAGACCCTTTAAAGCTTGCCAGGGATGAACGAGCAAAAGCCACCTGGATGCAGGACTATGTAGCTTGTCTTGCGCGCTTATTTGAGCAGACCTCCAAAGTACAAGCTGTACATGCAAAGCCGCGTCCTCCAAGGCTATTGGTTTATGCCACCGCGCAAGCCGAATCGGTCAAGCAGGTCCAAGATGCACTCGGTATCGACATAGCCAGCGCCTGGATTGAAGCCTTGATGGCCGATCTCGCAAAAGAGGCCAAGCGTTTCGGGGTGAGACGTTTCGTGGTGGCAGGTGGTGAGACTTCAGGAGCGGTGGTTCAAGCACTTGATGTGAAGTTGCTTAAGATCGGCGCCCAAATTGATCCCGGTGTGCCATGGACCGAATCCTTGCAAGGCTTCGCTCTGGCGCTCAAATCAGGTAATTTTGGCGCAGAGGACTTTTTCACCAAGGCCTTGGATTTGCTTGATGCGTGATGCCTTATGCCAACTCGGCGCAAGCCTTCATCGGCGCGGCTACACCCATGGTGCAACCGGAAACATCAGCATTCGACAAGGTGATGGCTTTTTAATGACGCCCACTGGCGTTCGCCTCGATAGCCTTGCGCCGGAGCGTTTATCAGCGCTTGATCCAAGCGGTCGGCATTGTGGTGGAGACCCGCCCACCAAAGAGGCAGCCTTGCATTTGGCCATGTATGCGAGCCGTCCGAAGGCCAAAGCGATTGTTCATCTGCACGGCAGCCAATCGGTTGCTTTATCGTTGCTTGCCGATATCGACCCTGAAGATGTGTTGCCAGCCTACACAGCCTATTTTGTCATGCGAGTCGGACGCCTTCGTCTGCTGCCTTATTTTGCGCCGGGCGATCTTTCGCTTGCCAAGGCCGTTGGCGAAGCCTCGCAACATGCTTATGCGCTTTTACTTGCCCACCATGGTCCGGTTGTGGCGGGTTCGAGCCTTGAGGCCGCAGCTGACACTGCCGAAGAGCTCGAGCAAACCGCCGCGATTCATTTGCGCTTGCATGGCAAGGCCTGTCGATGTCTGTCGGCGGCTCAACGAGAAGCGCTTCTAACGCAGTTTCCACAAAGCGTATAAGTCAACACGCAAGACTAAGCCCCTTTTTTGCAAAGCACCGAGGACGATCATGCCCCAATTTGCCGCCAATTTGTCGATGCTTTATCCAGAGCTGCCTTTTTTAGAACGTTTCGGCGCAGCTGCCGCCGATGGCTTTAAGGCTGTTGAGTATTTGTTTCCTTATGATTTTTCACCAGAGCAAATAAAGGCAGAACTTAAGTCGCATAATTTAGAGAACGTTCTTTTTAATTTACCACCAGGTCATTGGGAGGCTGGTGAACGTGGCTTGGCTGCACTACCTGGAAGAGAGGCTGAGTTTCGCGATGCACTAGAGCTTGCGATCAGCTATGCAAAACATCTCGGTACCAAGCAAGTCCATGTTATGGCGGGCTTGCAAGTTATAAGCGGGAGTGCGCAGCAGCAAGCGATGCATCGCTCAGCAATGCGTTATTGTTATGTGAACAATTTGCGTTATGCCGCCAAGCGCCTAGCAAGTGAGGGCCTGCGAGGCTTAATCGAGCCGATCAACCCTCGCGACATACCAGGCTATTTTTTAAATCGACAAGATGATGCGATTGAAATTTTGGACGAAGTTGGCAGTGATGCACTCGCTTTGCAGCTTGATTTGTATCATTGTCAAATTGTTCACGGCGATCTTGCCAAAAACATCGAGCGCTTGCTTGCGCGTGCAGCCCATATCCAAATAGCCTCGGTGCCGCAGCGCAATGAGCCCGATAGCGGCGAAATCAACTATCGCTTTTTGTTTGATTTGATCGATCGCTTGGCTTATCAAGGTTGGATCGGTTGTGAGTACCGACCCGCAGATCCGAGCCCTGGCGGTACAAGCAGAGGGCTTGCATGGATGAGGGCGCTTTAATGTTTCACCTTGCGTCTTGATTTTTGATGGGACTTTGCATGATTAAGTCGAGCGATCAAAGCTTGGCAGCCTTCGTAATTGGCTTGCCAAGGCAAGACAGCGCTCATCAATACGCGCTATGCCAAACATATCGGCAATGCTTTGCGCAACCCGAATGACCGCATGTAAGGCGCGCTGAGAAAAGCCCAAGCTCGCAAGCTTTTTCAGTAAAGGGTCGGTTTGAGGGTCCACCCCTGTGACCTCGAGCAATTGCGCCGCTTGCAAATGCGCATTTAACTGGCCCTGGCGCTTTAACTGCAGCGCTCTGCAAAGCTGTGCGAGCTTTTTCGCTGCAGCCGAGTCAAGCTGCTCGGTCTTGATCGCATGCGCTTGAAACATGGCTGACATGAGATCAAAGGCCCAGTCGCGTTCGAGTTGTGCAGTCGACACAGCAGGCCATTGCACCTGCAAATCGATGCGATCGCGTAAGGGACCTGAAATCCGACCTTGATAGCGCCTCAGGCGTTCGGGGCTGCAAATACAGAAATCGCGCCTCATGACTTGAGTGGAGTCGGGGGTGTTTGGCAATGAGGCTTGCGCTTGGCCACTTGCAAAGCCACAAGCGCAGGGGTTACTTGCTGCAACCAACTGGAAGCGGGCGGGAAATTCCGCGCTATGGGTTCCTTTTGCTAAATGCATCGATCCGGCCTGCAAAGGTTCGCGTAAAGCTTCGAGCACGCGAGGGTCAAATTCAGTGAGTTCGTCTAAAAACAAGATGCCGCCATGGGCAAGACTAATCTCGCCAGGCCGTGGCGGTGATCCGCCTCCGCACAGCGCAGTCATCGAGGCGCTGTGGTGGGGTTGTCTGAATACTGGCTGCTGCATCGTTTCATGGACGACACGAGAGCGCCTGAGGCTTGCCATAGCCATTTGCTCACGCTGGGTGGTTTCGCTTGGCGCTGGCATGATCGATGCCATCGTCTGAGCCAGCATGGTTTTTCCACAGCCTGGGGGCCCAACCAGCAAGAGGTGATGTCCGCCGCTCGCAGCCACGCAGGCCGCAAATTTGGCAAGTGGATTGCCTTTTAAGTCCATAAGATCCTGCGTGGTAGCGGGCGCCATCAATGGGCTGGCAAGGGGTTCGCTTTTTGAGTAGGCAACTGAAGCGTAGGCAAGCGATGGCCTCGCTTGCTCATCGATGAGCGACTCACAGAGTGCGCGTAAATCGGGCGCCTGCCAAACCGGTCCATCGTAAGCCATCGCACATTCAGCAGCGCTTGCTGGTGGCACACATAGGATCGGGCGGCTTTGGTAGGCTGCTCCCAGCCCTCGCTGTTCAAGACTTCGCGCAAATCCCAGGCCTAAGGCAAAGCTCGCACGCACGGCTTGCAGCTGGCCACCGAGCGAGAGTTCGCCGAGAAAGACAATGCCCTCGATAGCTGAGGCGGGCAGTTGTTGGCTTGCCACCAGGATGCCAAGCGCAATCGGTAGTTCAAAGCCGTTGCTATCTTTGGGGAGGTCGGCGGGTGCAAGATTAACCGTCAGGCGCTGCTGAGGAAAGACAAATCCACTTTGGGTCATTGCTGCGCGTACGCGTTCACGAGATTCGCGAACAAGCGCAGCGGGAAGTCCGACGAGGTGAAACGCGGGTAAGCCGCGGGCAATTTGTACTTCGATGCGTACTGCAATGGCGTTAAGGCCAAGCAGTGCAAGACTATCGACACGGGCAAGTTGCATAGGGGTGCTTTCAAAAGGGCTCTTGGGCTGCCCGAGTCGCTGAGCGCAGACCATGCCTTCCGCCTCGATACCGCATGCGAGCGTCGCTGTGCGATAACAGTGCGCATGCACCGACATGGTGCTCTTGGTGATCTATCCGCGTCAACGCGCTCGATTCGGACGCTTATGCGCTGGCTTAGCGCGATAGCACCATCCCTTTTGGCACAAGTTCTGCTTTGGCCCAGAGACCGCCTCAATTGCGGGCTTTTGACCCCTAACACGGAGCAACGTGATGCAAACCAAAACCTCTCGCCTTAACCTGACGAACTTCGCAAAACATACGAGCTTATCGGCACTGTTCGGTACGGCCATCTTATTGGGGGCAGCTTCAGCTGTTCCATC
>Ga0209033_1000008_pt1 | contig 79276 bp, 70 predicted proteins | sample LauGreFa1BDMLBDN_2_FD_188218 | JGI IMG/M metagenome (GOLD analysis project Ga0209033, IMG submission 188218) | Freshwater lake microbial communities from Lake Michigan, USA - Fa13.BD.MLB.DN (SPAdes) (version 2) | ecosystem: Environmental > Aquatic > Freshwater > Lake | place: Lake Michigan, USA...
CTGGCTTCGGGCGCTTGGTGTCGGCTCAGCACCCACTGCCTGCGCCTTGAAGATGCCATTGCCCAAGCCTGCCTGCGCTATGACCAGGTGCGCTTCAGACAGCACTTGGGGCTCGCACACCGCGCACAGTCTGTAGCACACCTGGGTGCGGGCTTGCTCGCTGAACTTGCCCAGCAGATTGAGGCACACCCCGGCAAGCACTGCTCGGCTGAGGACTACCAGCGCTGCCTGCGACGCGACATCCTGCCCTACTTCGGTGAGCGCTATCTGGAGGACCTCACCGCAGCCGACATCGCTGAGTTTGAAAGCTGGCGCAATCGCCAACTGCGTCAAGCACCCAAGAGCAGCACCTTGCGCAATTACGCAGCCGCCTGGAATCGGCTCATTGACTATGCGCACAAGACGGGCTCCTTGAGTCTTCAGGCTCAGGTGCCAAGGCTCACCGTGCGTGGCGTGGCAGGTCGTGCTCGTGCTGCCTTTAGCGCAGAGGAAGTCACACGCCTGTTGGCACACATGGCAGTGTGGCGTGGGGGGTCACACAGGCGTATGGAAGCTGAGATGCGACCCTTGGTCTGTGACTATGCCCAGTTCTTGCTCTATACCGGTATAAGACAAGGCACCGAAGCCATGCGCCTATGTTGGCATCACTTGGCTTGGCACTGGGTGGATGGGCAGCGCTATTTGCGGGTGTGGGTGGATGGCAAGACCGGTGGCAGGTGGTTGATTGCCAGGCAGGCTGCCATGGCGGTGCTTGAGCGTTGTCATCAGCGTCAGCAGGACATCCAACACCTGAGTTTTGAGGAGCTCTTCACCCAGCGTGTGCGGCATCGGGTGTTTCGCTTCTCCACAGGCTATCAACCCCGGAGCTTCATTGGTGCCTTTCGTAGGCTGCTCATCGATGGCGGTTTCCTAGAAGACCACGATGGCAGGCGCAGAACGCTCTACAGCTTGAGGCACACCTACGCCACGTGAGTTTGCGCCTCCCAGAGCCAGGGCTCTTGTTTTTTGGCTTGAGGCCGTTAAACGAGCTGAACCACTAATTTTTTGCCACAGGCATTCGCGTATTTCTTCAGCGTCGCAAATGATGGGGAATGTTTATCATTTCGGAGGGACGATTCCAACCGTGACACTGCGCTTTTTGTCGTTCCCATCTTGCGCGCAAGAGCTTCCTGAGTAAGGCCTGCTTTTTGTCGTGCCTCGAGCAAGGCGCTTAAAGCTGCATACTCCTCTTCCAACGCGTCCCATGCCTCAGTAAAACCGGGCCGAGATCTGGCTTCAGCGATTGCCTGCTTGCTATCAAGGCGAACCGGGTTGTAGGGGTCATTGGCCATTTTTCACCTCTTTAAGACGTTTGTGAGCGACGGCTAAATCGGCTGGTGGTGTTTCCTGAGTCTTTTTGATGAAACTGTGCAAGATGACAATCTCCTTACCAACTAAGGTGCAGTAGAAAGCCCGGCCGATTCCTTCAGAACCTTTGCATCTCAACTCGAATAAGCCCTTGCCCAAAGCACGTCAGTGCGGCATTAGAAGGTCGACCCCATGGTCCTGCAAGAGCTCAATAAGGCGTAAGAAGTCGGCATAAACGCCAACGGGCCAAGTTTCGATTTCCTGCTGAACTCGGAGATTGAAGAAACTTACGGACCACACAGCCTTAGGTTAGCATATTTGATAACACATACAAGACTACCCCAGAGCAGCCACCAAGGGGACATCCAGCACCCCATTCGGCATGGCACCCATCACTGAGCCGACAGCCAAAGTTGCTGCGTTGCTGGCAGCAAGCAGGGTGTCCTGGCTCAAGCGGGCATAACGCTGAGTCGTCTTGTTGCCATGAAGAACTGACCCGAAAATCCGCGGATGACAGGATCGATTTCTTCCAACGATGCGATGAATTTCAGCGCTAAAGCGGCTTAGCAGTTCTGAATGCGTCATATTAATGACCATAGGGTTTTCAAGCCTTGGTGAAAACAAAAAAGTTTTTGGGTCCATGGTGCTTGACTTTGATGCTGGCAATCAAGTCAGCACAAAGCGAGGAAGCGATGATTGCAATAGCAAGGGAAGACGCTCCCGATTAGGCTGTCTGAAGGACCAAGTAGCCGAACTCGGAGCGTCGGTTGGCCCCACACAGTCATATACCGCTCAAGGCATCATTGGGGGCTGGGGAGTTTTGTTTGGTGATAGTGTTTTAGTCTCACTGCTGGTGAGGGTGTCAAAGCTGACAAAACCAGCGTCCTTTAGTTGGTGAATGCGTTTGTGAATGGTGGCGGTTGATCCAAGCTCTTCGCGGATCAATAGCTTTCTAAAAATCGCGGTCGCCGTGGTTGCTATAGCTATTTGATTCGCGTTCAAGGCTATTTTCTATATCCTATAAGCTCTACCACTTACCGCAATCACTTACGTAAATAGCGCGCGAAATTATCCAAAATAGCTTGCCACCCTTCACGCTGCTCCTCCTCGGTATGGATTGTCTCCGGGTCAAATGCAACGGTTACCCGCACACCCTGAGGCTCTGCAGCGAATGACACCTGAGCTTCACGCCCACCGAATCGATATGCAATGAGCTCACCCACTACAACACGGGTGTACTCACCCTCAAAGTCAAAGCCAGACGACCCGTCCTTGGCTTCCATTCTTGATAAGAACTTCCCGCCTGGCTGCAAATCCACCGTCGCATTCGTCGTGTGCCAATCGGCTGATGCCGCATTCCACTTCACAATATCCTCTGGGCTTGTATACGCCTTCCAGACCTCCGCCAAGGATGCTGAGACAAACGTTGTAACAATAATTTTCATATCGGGCTTCAGATTAGAATGTTGATTCGTAAATGGTCGTCCATTGCTGCTGGTATGGTCACTGTATTTGATTCTAGCAAGTCACCTTCATGACATCTGAGTTCATCATTTTCGTCATCGATGGGGCGTCAGCGTCGGCTAACGAAGCCGAGATGTTGTCGATCGACGTCTTCAACGAACGTCTCCGCGCCGAAGGCCATTGGCTATTTGCCGGCGGCCTTGCAACACCCAAGCAAAGTAAACTCTTCGATCATCGAGACGGGATGGGGCTCGTATCGCATGAATCACTTTTTTCGATGAGCGAGCATTACAGCGGCTTTTGGCTTATCCGAGCCTCTAATCGTGAACAAGCCGAGCAACTCGCACTCGAAGGATCCAAGGCTTGTAACAGACGGGTTGAGCTGAGGCCACTTTTAGCGTGATAGCTACAGCTTAAATTCAACTCCGTGGTGACAGGACAGGGGCTCTCGTAGATTAAGTTTTTCTTATATGGTTCTGTTTAACACCTATCCACACCCTCTCACAAAAGACCCTTATGAGTGCAATCACGATCGAGACCGTTCACGTTAAGGAGCGGCCAATCCTTTGCGTTCGCCACATTGGACCTTATCAAGGTATAGGCTTAGCCTTTACGGCCCTAGAAGACGAGCTGGCACAACTTGGTATAAAGGCTGAAGCTATGCTTGCGCTCTACCATGACAACCCAGCGGTAACTCCGCAAGCGTCGCTGCGCTCCGATGCAGCGGCACAGGTTTGTGAAAATCACCATATCGCCACACAACGCCTAACTGCTGACAGGATTGCAGCCGGTCGGTTCGCACGATGGATACACAAAGGGCCTTATAGTGGACTACATACGACCTGGCAGGCGGGGTATCAAGCCATGCATCAGCTAGGGCTTCAATCAAAAGGGATTTGTTATGAGGAATATCTCAATGACCCTTGTCATACCGCGCCTGAAGACCTGATGACCGCAATCTATCAACAAATTGAATAGGCCTCGCGGTTAGCGAGTCATCGGATTTCGCGGGTGCGGATGGGTTAGCTATTCAACAACACTATTTCACATAACGTTTAAAATCGCTATCCAAGCTACGTAGTGCATGATCGATCGCGCCACGCCTTGCCGAAACCCACCGCTTTTGCTCTTGGACGTCTTCCTTGGCCAAGGCAATCATGCGCGTCATTTCGCTTTGCTGCGGGCCGCCATGGGTAACCCGTCCGTTAACAATGTTGACAGGGTTGAGCGTGTCGCGAAACTCGTTCTCAGACAATGGGAATGTCAAATCCATGCCATGGGTTTTTATCGATTCAGCAAAGATTCGCTTGGCGTCATCGAACGAAACAGCTTGAGGGCCAAGCCCCCTTTGTTTGGCATACCGTACGAGGCTACCTGAAAAGCTGTGGCCAACCCTAAATGGAATCTGATACTTCCTCATCAGAACATCCGCAAGCTCCTGCGATGCGGTCCAGTCACCATGGAGTTCTTCAAGTGCGCGATCAGGATCAATCACTAAAGCCTTCAAAATCCGATCCATGCGCTTGATGAAGTCCACCGCTGCCTTCACCATTTCCGTATTGGAGCGTTCTTCTTTTGGATCCTGCATGCCGGGCGTAATGTTGTGAGCCCGAATCATCGGTCCCATGGCTAGCGCTAAGCTTGACGATATTTCGCGCCGCGTTTCAGTTAATAGCACTGGATTTTGCTTTTGCGGCATTGCACTCGAAGAACGCGTATTGATCTCTTTAAGCGATGCAAGATAAATCCAAGGACGAATCTGTCCATACTGGCTCATGATGTCTTGAATGAAATGGCCAGCATGGAGGCCTAGACTCGTCACAATGCCTGCAACTTCAACAGGATACTCACTTGCAGAGATCTGTGAAGCGTCGTAAGCATTATCGACAATGGCTTCAAAGCCAAGATACTTAGCCATGCGATTACGATTGAGTGGCCAACTTGTCCCGTTAAGCACATTCGTGCCCATCGGTGAGCGGTCTACTCGGACGTAGGTTTGGCGAATGCGTTGCGCATCTCTTGAAAAGCCTGCAGCATGCCCGAGCCACACATGACCCAGACTGTTGGGCTGCGCAGGCACACCATTTGTATAATTTGGAACGATTGTCTGCATATGCTTCTCAGACATCGCAACCAGCGTTTCGGACATCATCGCAAGATGTTCTGCCAGTTCGAGCAGATTGTCACGCATGATCGCTGCCCGGTAGGTTGCAAACATATCCTGGCTTGAACGGCCGGCATGAAGCAGGCTAGCGTCGTAGTCCGACGCACGAATCAACAGTGGTTCAAACTCGATAACCCTAGATGGCCTTGCCGCACCTGGCTTTGAACCATCTTCTAGAACTTTTACCAGACCTGCGGCTATCTTTCCTGCCTTGGCTGGGTCAAGCAAACCCTCGTCAACATTGATCACCAGCGAAGCTTTGTTGATTTCCCCTAACCAATAGAACTGGTCTCGCTTGACACTTTGCTGAGCGCTCGGCTGTAGGTTTTGTTGTCCACCTTGTTGAGCACCAACAGCATGATTCAAAACGAGAAGCATACAAGCAACATACGCTTTAGATCTAAATTGCATTGCACTTATTTCCTGAAAAAAACGTGAGTAAAGTCAAGCAAGTTTGACAGATGCGGCCTTAGGCCATGTGAAACAACATCACCAGATATCGCAGACCCTACCGATTAAGCGAAGGCATGGATCCATTAAGCCCCATCAGTGCGGTCAAATTTTATGGACTTACATCTTGTTACAGTGGATCATTAGCTTGTGATCGACTTGTTAGTTCCCAAAGAGATGTTGTCGACTCAACGCCTGAGCCTGCTAAAGGCCTGGCGTTCCATGAGCGACCTCGAGGCCGAATTATTTCCGGTCGGGATGAGCTTGCTTGGTCGTCAAATTGTTTGGGAGCTGGTTCGGGCACACTGGCAAGATGAACGCCTCTCAGTCAAGTCACTAACCCTCGCTGTCGGCGGTTCTGAAAATGGTACCCGCCGTCATCTGCAGCGACTTGAGCAGGCGGGTTTGCTACTTATTCGAAAGGGACGACGCGATCGACGATCGCTTGAGTTGAGCCCCTCACCGCGGTTACTTGAAGCGATCGATCGACTTCTCGATGCGCTTGAGAGCGCTATCCAAGGTTCAAAATATCGACAAGAGTTCAGTCGATCATGATGATATCCCCAGCCGGTCCCAAGTTGCCGCCAGTGCTCGAATTTATCCAAACGCGTCAAAAGTTTTGCCAACTCGCGCTCGATGTCGTGGCCCCAACAAAGATTGCTGACGGCGATGAATCCCAATGCTTTATGAACGCTTATCGAGGGTCATCCGCCCACCAATGCACGATGTGCAGCGGTTGGCTCGCTACACCTTTGCAGCGAGGTACTGCTTTCCAGTTCACCCAACATTGGTGGAACTTTGATCAGAACGCTTATCGTTATATCGACCACTCACCTGCCATCGAAGAAAACGCGGTTTATATTCTCGACCAAGATCTTGCGCAATTTGCCTTAGTCCATAACGATCGACTGACGAGTTGTGTGGCACGTTCGCTTGTCCTTGAGCAAGGGCAATTTTTTGCGATCGAGACGATCGAATCAAGCTATCAATTCAAACCGCTTGATGACTTGTCGACCGAAACCTTGTTTGAACCGTACTTGCTAAGCTAGCCTCGTCTAAGTGGACTAGCCTGGCATCGAAAGCTAGAACTACCAACTCACCTCACGATCGGCTGTGGCGCTGATTTTGTGGACCGATAAATCAGCGCCCTCATATTCTTCTTCAGCGCTCAGTTTTAGTCCGAGGGTGAGTTTAAGCGTTCCATAAACAACGAATCCACCGATGAAAGCCCAGGCAATGCCTATAACGGTTCCGATGCATTGCCCTGCCAGGCTCACACCACCCATACCACCAAATGCCTTACTGCCAAAAATACCCGCAGCAATCCCGCCCCAGGCGCCGCACAAGCCATGCAAAGGCCATACCCCAAGGACATCGTCAATCTTCCAACGATTTTGCGTAAGTGTGAACATCTGAACGAAAAGCGCACCGGCAACCGCACCCACAATCAACGCACCTATCGGATGCATCAAGTCGGATCCGGCACAGACCGCAACCAAGCCGGCTAAGGGGCCATTATGTACAAAACCTGGATCGTTCTTGCCAAATAACAATGCTGCGAGCGTCCCTCCAACCATGGCCATCAGGGAATTCACAGCGACCAGGCCTGAGATTTTCTCGAGCGTTTGTGCACTCATAACATTAAAGCCAAACCATCCGACCACCAGGATCCATGCACCGAGCGCAAGGAATGGAATGCTCGAGGGCGGGTGTGCCGAGACGGCGCCATCTTTTCGGTAACGGTTATAGCGAGCTCCGAGCAAGATAACCGCTGGCAATGCAATCCAACCCCCCATGGCGTGGACCACGACCGATCCCGCAAAATCGTGAAAATGCTCCCCGGTCGTGGCCTTGATCCAAGCTTGCACGCCAAAGCGCTCGTTCCAGGCTATGCCTTCAAAAATAGGGTAAACCAAGCCCACAATCAGGGCTGTGGCGATCAATTGGGGCCAGAACTTAGCGCGCTCGGCGATACCCCCGGAAACGATGGCAGGAATCGCAGCGGCAAAAGTCAATAAGAAAAAGAATTTGACCAGCTCGTAGCCATTTTTCTGTGCCAGCTCTTCAGCGCCGACAAAAAAGCTAGTACCGTAGGCCAGCGTATAGCCAACGGTAAAATAAACCACCGTAGATAGCGCAAAGTCCACCAAGATTTTCACGAGGGCGTTTACCTGATTTTTCTTTCGGACTGTGCCAAGCTCCAGGAAAGCAAAGCCCGCGTGCATCGCGAGTACCATGATGCCACCCAACAAGATAAAGAGCGCGTCGGCGCCCTGTTTTAGTGCGTCCATGTTCAAATTTAGGAAATATGTTTATAAAAGGTGCGTTTCACCGCTTCGGATCGTTATGCACCAGCACCATGCAACTTTGGTGCCCAAGATGATGCAAAGTACGGCGAGCAGAGGCGATGGCGCTTAAATCAACGATTTACAAAGCTGAGATGTCGATTGCCGACATCGATCATGCGCATTACGAAAACCATGCCTTAACGATCGCGAGGCACCCGAGCGAAACAGAGCTACGCATGATGGTTCGCGTGCTTGCTTTCGCAATCAATGCACACCAAGTGCAAAGCCTTTGCGGCGGCGATGGTGCGATCGGGTTTGGCGCTGGCCTGTCTAGCGCCGAGGAACCTGACCTGTGGGTCAAGGACTTCCAAGGATTGATCAAACTTTGGGTCGACGTCGGCCAACCTGAAGAAAAACCGATCGCAAGGGCTTGCCAGCGTGCAGAACTTGTTCAGATTTATTGCTTTAGCCAGGCTGCAGACCCGTGGTGGAAGCGCATCGAACCCAAACTTAATCGATCATCGAGGCTACAAGTGTTTCGGATCGCACCTGAGGGGGCAGAAGCATTGAGCCATATGGCGCAACGGCAAATGCACTTACAGGCAACAATTCAAGATGCAGCGATTAGCCTCAGTAGCGACAAGGATCATTTAACGATCCCTATCGAACGACTGCGATAGTGAACCTACGGCATGCGGATTGCTCTGATCATCACGACTTATAACCGGCCTGAAGCACTTGAAGCCGTGCTTGATGCATATAGCTGTCAGATCGATCCATCATTTGAAATACTGATTGCCGATGACGGTTCGAGTCGCAGCACGAAGGACTTGATCGATCACTATAAAGAACGGTTCAGTTTTGGCTTGCAGCATGTGTGGCATGAAGATCGAGGGTTTCGAGCTGCAGCCATACGCAATCGTGCAAGCCTCTTAACCGAAGCTGACTATCTCATTTTTACCGACGGGGACTGCATACCCGATATTCATTTTGTCTCCTCCCATCGCGCCTTGGCTAAGGCCAATCGTTTTGTTGCTGGAAACCGAATTTTGCTCAGCAAGTCCTTTACCGAACAAGTCTTATCGCAGTCATTGAAGCTTCATCGTTGGTCTTACAGGCATTGGCTTCATGCACGCTTTAAAGGCGACATAAACCGCCTGCTGCCCATGTTAAGAATCGATGGTCTAAGCAGGCTCAGAGATCTTCAACCCATGCGCTGGCAAGGTGTTAAAACATGCAATCTTGCGATTTGGCGCAAGGATTTTTTGGCTGTCAATGGCTTTGACGAGTCCTACGAAGGCTGGGGCATGGAGGACTCCGATTTGGTGATCCGATTATTGCGGCAAGGATGTCGTCATCGAAGCGCACGCTTCATGGCTTGTTTGTTTCACTTGTGGCATGAGGAAAACGATCGCAGCTCGCTCGCCCAAAACCAAGCGCGACTAAGCAAGCTTCTCTCGGAGCAGGGCATCAAGGCCTTGCGAGGTCTGGACCAATACCTTTGAGCTGTTGGTTTTGAGCCTATGTCGATGAATCTTCGCAACCATGCCGATAAGGCAAACACGATGCAACAACGTGCTAATTACCAAAACCTTTCAGATTATGACTATCAACTGCCCGAGTCACTCATCGCCCAACGGCCCACGGAAAACCGCAGCGATTCGCGCCTACTTGTGCTTGATGAAGGCTCAAGGATCCATGATCATCGCTTTAAGCACCTACCGCAATGGCTCAAGCCTGGCGATCTCATAGTTGTAAATAATAGCTCGGTACTCAAGGCGCGACTGATAGCACGAAAGCCGAGCGGCGGTGCTGCCGAGGTGCTTATCGAGCGCGTGATCGCGCCCAATCGAGCGCTTGCCATGATCGGCAGCAACAAACGGCTTAAGATCGATCAAACGCTGAATATCCTCAGTAAACAGGGAGCCACTGTTGCACAGGCCTCGATCAAAGAGCGACATGATTCGCTATTTGTTTTAGACTTTAATCAAGACCCATTTGTACTGATGCAAGACCACGGTGTATTACCCTTGCCCCCTTATATTGCAAGCCAGGCCGATCGCGATGATGCGACCCGCTATCAAACGATTTACGGGCAAATACCTGGTTCGGTAGCAGCACCAACTGCTGGACTCCACTTTGATCAACCGATGATCGATCAACTCCTTAGCATTGGGGTTGAGATAGCAAGTGTCACCTTACATGTTGGCCTTGGTACTTTTTTGCCTGTCCGAGTCGAAGACATTCAAAAGCATCGTATGCATGCCGAGCATTACGCACTAAGCGAAGATTGTGCGCAAGCCATTTCCAAAGCCCGCCAACGCGGCGGGCGAGTCATTGCGGTCGGTACCACAGCGCTTCGAACGCTTGAGAGTTGCGCCGACCCTACAACTGCGGGCCATGTTTTGGCGCAACAAGGCGAGACCCGGCTTTTCATACGACCTGGCTTTCGCTTTAAGGTTTGTGACGCTTTGATCACTAACTTTCACCTGCCTAAGTCAACCTTATTGATGCTTGTCAGTGCTTTTGCCGGCTTTGAGGCAATTCGTAAAGCCTATGCCCACGCCATTGATAAACAATATCGTTTCTTTAGTTATGGCGATGCGTGTTTGTTTTTCTCCAGCGAAGGAACCGATTTGCGATGAAGCTCGAATTTAGCTTAAGCCACCAAGACGGCCTTGCCCGTCGGGGGCAGCTTCGCCTCCAACACGGTGACGTTCAGACACCTATTTTCATGCCCGTTGGAACCTACGGGGCCGTCAAGGGCATGTCACCGGCAACGCTTCGAGATGTAAATGCCCAAATCATCCTCGGTAACACGTTTCACTTGTGGCTGCGTCCAGGCACTGAGGTCATCAAAAAGCTTGGGGGGTTACATGGCTTTAACGCTTGGAACGGTCCAATTCTCACCGACTCTGGCGGCTTTCAGGTATGGAGTCTGGCTGAGCTTCGCAATATTTCCGAAGAAGGGGTGCGCTTTGCATCGCCAATCAATGGTGACCGCCTATTTCTAACGCCAGAAGAGTCGATGAGGATTCAGACCGATCTAAACTCAGATATCGTTATGATTTTCGACGAATGTACGCCTTATGAAATCAAAGGTCGTGTCATTCAAAAGGATGAAGCTGCAACCTCAATGCAGCGATCGCTACGTTGGGCCAAACGCTCACAGGCAGCCTTTGAAGCGCTTGCAAATCCCAATGCGCTTTTTGGCATTGTGCAAGGCGGTATGCACGAAGACCTGCGCCTTGAAAGTCTTCAGGCACTTGCTGACATGGGCTTTCATGGCTATGCCATCGGTGGTCTCTCGGTGGGCGAACCCAAAGAGGACATGCAGCGTGTTTTAGCCTACACAGCGCCAAAACTGCCACAAGATAAGCCGCGCTACTTGATGGGTGTCGGTACGCCCGAGGACTTAGTCGAAGGGGTGCATCAAGGTGTGGACATGTTTGATTGCGTGATGCCCACACGCAACGCCCGCAATGGGAGTCTGTTTACCCGCCGCGGCGATTTGCGACTACGCAACGCTCGCTTTAAAAGCGACGAAAAACCGATCGATCCGGGATGCGCTTGCTATTGCTGTCAACATTTTTCTCGAGCCTATGTGCATCATCTACAACGGGTCGACGAGATGCTTGGGGCCCAATTGGCCACGATTCACAACTTGCACTTTTACCTCGACATCATGCGGCAAATGCGAGAGGCGATCGAGGCTGCTCGCTTTGAGGATTGGCGGCGCGACTTTCTTGCTGTAAGACTTGAGGGTGTTTAACAGCCTCGGCGCCTGCCCCGGATATACTTAAGGGTTTTTTACGCTCCTTGACTTCGAACGGGCTTACGCTCGTTTAATTGGGAGTGTTTTCGCTTGTTTGACCCTTGGAGTTGAATGATGTGGATTTCGAATGCCTACGCGCAAGCCGCAGGAGCGGCAAGTTTCGAGCAACAGCTCATGGGATTTCTGCCCATTATCTTAATGTTTGTGGTGCTCTACTTTTTGATGATCCGCCCACAAATGAAGCGCAACAAGGAGCATCGTCAAATGATTGAAGCGCTGAAAAAAGGCGATGAAGTCATCACGGCGGGCGGCCTCGTTGCCAAAGTCACCAAAGTGGGTGAAGCCTATGTGAGCATTGAAGTGGCCAAGCACGGCGAACAAAGCGTCGAGATGCATGTGCAAAAGCAAGCCGTCACTGCCTTATTACCCGTTGGTACGATCAAGTCCATTTAATGCTTTGCTCGCTCTAAAGCAAGCTCGCTAGAAAGCGCGCCCCCATGAACCGTTATCCCCTTTGGAAGTATGTACTCATGGGCCTTGCATTCACGCTGGGCTTGCTCTACACCCTGCCAAACTTTTTTGGCGAGGCGCCAGCTGTTCAAGTATCGCCAGGTAAGGCCACCGTCAAGCTTGGCAGCGAAATGCCCGATCGCATTCGCCAAGTACTCAGCCAGGCTGGCGTGCAAGAGCGCGGGCTTTTCGTAGAGCCCAATTCGATCCGTGTCAGGCTTGCCGATACCGATCAGCAACTCAAGGCTAAGGACGCACTTCAACGCAGCTTAAACCCCGAAGCAAGTGATCCCGCCTATGTGGTTGCCCTTAATCTCTTATCGGCGTCTCCGCGCTGGCTTAGCGAACTTCGCGCCTTACCGATGTATTTAGGACTGGACCTGCGTGGAGGCGTGCACTTTTTGCTGCAAGTCGATTTAAAGCAGGCGGCAATTAAGCGATACGACGCGTTTGCAGGTGATGTTCGAAGCTTATTGCGCGATAAAAATATCCGCCATGCGGGCATTAGCCGTGAGGCTGAATCGATCCGCGTCAACTTTCGTGATGTTGAGACGCGAAGCAAATCGCTTGCGTTATTGCGCGATAGCCTGGCTGATATCGACTGGGTGGAGCTTGGCGAAGCTGAGTCGCTGAGTCTTGTTGGCAAGCTCAAGCCCGAAGCCGAAAAAAGGGCGATGGAAAATGCGCTCAAGCAAAACATCAGCACCTTGAATAACCGGATCAACGAGCTCGGTGTAGCCGAACCCATCATCGCCCAGCAGGGTACCGAACGGGTTGTTGTGCAGCTCCCCGGTGTACAGGACACGGCAAAGGCTAAAGATATTCTCGGACGCACCGCCACCCTTGAGATTCGCATGGTTTGCGACTCACCTGAGGAAGTTTCAGCAATAAGCGCGGGTACCGTCCCCTTTGGATGCGAGCGTTACCTTGAGCGCGGTGGTGTTCCGGTCATGGTGCGAAAACAAGTGATCCTGACCGGCGATAACCTCACCGATGCGCAAGCAGGCTTTGATTCAAATACCCAGGAGCCCGCAGTACACCTAAGTCTTGATGCCAAAGGGGCGCGAATTTTTCGCGATATAACCCGTGAAAACGTCGGCAGGCGTATGGCTATATTGCTCGTCGAAAAGGGCAAGGGTGAAGTCGTCACTGCCCCAGTGATTCGCACCGAGATCGGCGGCGGCCGTGTGCAGATTTCGGGGCGGATGACCACTGAAGAAGCCAACGATGTGGCTTTGCTTTTGCGTGCTGGGTCGCTGGCAGCACCGATGGAAATCATCGAAGAGCGAACAATCGGACCGTCCTTGGGCGCTGAAAACATCAGCAAAGGTTTTAATTCAACCATATGGGGCTTTCTTGCAGTGACCGCCTTCATGGTGATTTACTACATGCTCTTTGGGGTAATTTCCTCAATCGCACTTGCCACGAACTTGTTATTGCTTGTGGCTGTTTTATCGATGCTACAAGCAACACTGACCTTGCCAGGTATCGCAGCCATCGCGCTCACACTCGGCATGGCGATCGACGCTAATGTGCTTATCAACGAGCGCATTCGCGAAGAATTGCGCAACGGCGCTTCGCCTCAGGCCGCAATCAGTGCTGGCTACGACAGAGCATGGGACACCATCCTGGACTCCAATATCACCACGCTTATTGCGGGGGTTGCCTTATTGGTCTTTGGCTCTGGGCCCGTCAGAGGATTTGCGGTTGTCCATTGCCTGGGCATACTCACCTCGATGTTTTCAGCAGTCTTTTTCTCCCGCGGCCTCGTTGCTGCATGGTATGGCTCGAGGCGCAAACTCGCCAAACTTTCAATTGGCTAAGGCAGATAAGGCAAAAGCATGGAATTTTTCAGACTAAAGCGCGATATACCCTTCATGCGGCATGCGCTGATCTTTAATCTGATCTCCTTTGCCACCTTCGCTATTGCAGTATTTTTCCTTGCAACGCGCGGCCTTCATCTGTCGATTGAATTTACCGGTGGTACGGTGATTGAGGTGAGCCATGCGCAAGCGCCCGAGCTCGAAAAGATCCGGGACGCTGTCGGAAAGCTCGGTTACGCCGAGGCGCAGGTGCAAAACTTTGGCTCATCGCGTGACGTACTGATCCGTTTGCCTCTCGCCAAGGGCGAAAACGCAGGCCAGCAAAGCGAGAAGGCAATGGCAGCGGTTAAGAGCGTCGACCCTCAAGCGCAGTTACGACGGGTCGAATTTGTTGGGCCACAGGTTGGTAGTGAACTCGCTGCCGATGGCGCCATGGCGTTGCTCTTTGTTGTGATCGGGATCATGATTTACCTTGCCATTCGATTTGAATGGAAGTTTGCTGTTGCCGCCATCGTGGCCAACTTACACGACGTGGTCATTATTCTTGGCTTTTTCGCAGCGTTTCAATGGGAGTTCAGCCTCGCTGTTTTGGCTGCCGTACTCGCCGTGTTGGGGTACTCGGTCAACGAATCGGTGGTGATTTTTGATCGTATCCGTGAAAACTTTAGAAAAATGCGTAAAGCTTCGCCTCGCGAAGTGATTGATAACGCGATCACCTCCACAGCTTCGCGCACCATCATCACCCATTTAAGCACCGAGATGATGGTTGTATCGATGCTGATTTTTGGTGGGCCTGCCTTGTTTTACTTTGCGCTTGCACTGACGATTGGCATCGTCTTTGGCATTTACTCTTCGGTATTTGTCGCTGCTGCCATGGCCATGTGGCTTGGCATAAAACGCGAAGATCTGGTGAAGCCCGTCAAGAAGAAAGACGACGAGTTTGAGCTTGTTCCTTAATGTTTGAGCTTGTTTCTTAATGCTTAAGTGCTCAAACTCTGCGCGCTAGTACTTCGGCCATACCGGTATAACTTGCAGGACTTAACGCAAGCAAGCGAGTCTTCTCAGACTCAGGAATAGCCAAACCCGCTATGAAGTCTTGAATGTCTTTGGCACTCAAGCGTTTACCCCGGGTGAGTTCTTTTAATTGCTCGTAGGCCTGATCCACACCCCAGCGGCGCATGACGGTTTGGATCGGTTCGGCCAGCACCTCCCAGTTCGCCTCTAAGTCAAGTTCAAGCTTTCGTTGATCGACCTCGAGTTTATCCAGGCCGCGCGAGCAACTTTCCCAAGCCAAAAGGCTATAGCCGAGCGCAACGCCGACGTTTCTTAAGACAGTCGAGTCGGTCAGATCCCGCTGCCAACGCGATTGGGGTAATTTGTCCGATAAGTGCCGCAAGAGCGCATTAGCGACACCCAAATTGCCTTCTGAATTTTCAAAATCGATGGGATTGACCTTGTGCGGCATCGTCGATGATCCGATCTCACCAGCCTTGGTGCGTTGTCGAAAATAGCCGAGTGAAATATAGCCCCAGAGGTCTCGATCAAGGTCAATCAGAATGGCATTGATGCGCGCCACGGCATCAAAGTAAGCCGACATCCAATCGTGTGGCTCAATTTGGATGCTGTGGGTGTTTTGCTCGAGGCCAAAGCCATCAAGCACCCACTTGGCAAGGCCCTCCCAATCGACGTCGGGGTAGGCAGCGAGGTGAGCGTTGAAGTTGCCGACTGCACCATTCATTTTCGCAAGCGGCATCACCTCAAGCCATTGCTTCTTGGCTCTACGCAAACGCTCATGGACGTTGGCCATTTCCTTACCTAAGGTGCTTGGCGTGGCCGCTTGTCCATGGGTGCGCGAGAGCATGGGCAAGGCCGCGTAGCGCGTGGCCATGGCCTGAAGCTGAGCCATCAAATGCTCGAGCTTGACAAGCATCAAATCCTCGCGCGCCGCTTTAAGCATCAGTGCGTGCGATGTGTTGTTGATGTCTTCGCTGGTACAAGCAAAATGAATGAATTCCGCCGCAGCTGCAAGCCTCGGGTGTTGCCCCGAAAGCTTTGCAACCTCTTCCTTGAGAAAATACTCAACGGCCTTTACATCATGATTGGTACTTGCCTCAATCGCCTTGATCCTTGCAGCCTGCTCGAGCCCAAAGTTGTCGCCAATCGCTTCAAAGGCTGCCACATCGGCATCATCAAGCCTGGGTACCTGGGGCAAACCATAATGGCTTAAAGCCTTCAGCCAAGCGATTTCCACCTTGACCCGATGGGCCATAAACCCAGCTTCAGAAAACAATGCGGCAAGCGGTTCGAGTTTTGAAGCGTAGCGGCCATCAAGCGGGGATAAGGCTTGCAATCGGAAAGCGTCGACAGACATAGGATGTATCAAAGGGTTCAATGTGAAACATCAAGCTTGTGGCAGCGGATGGAAATGTGCGGCCTGTGCACGTTCCCACCATTGAGCCCATGGGCCGCCGCATTGCTTAGCACCATCAGACGCTAGCAAAGCGCCTGGCTCGAGCATGCAATGCAACTCCGACAAAGGCACGATGGTTTCAGCCGATTTGCGATGCATGATGTGGTGGGGTCGCAGTTGGCTCGGGTGTTGCAAGCCTGCTGACTGCAAGAGCTCGCGCAAAGCTTCTAGCGTGTTTTGATGAAACTGAAACACCCGCTGTGCCTTATCGGGCACGACCAGGGCGCGTTGGCGCAAGGGATCTTGTGTGGCCACGCCTGTGGGGCAGCGATCCGTATGGCAACTCATCGACTGGATGCAACCGAGTGCAAACATGAAACCTCGCGCCGCATTACACCAATCGGCGCCAAGCGCCAGGGTGCGAGCCATATCAAAAGCCGTCACGATCTTGCCTGCAGCACCAATACGAATCTGCTCACGCAAACCAACGCCAACCAAGGTGTTGTGAACCAGCATTAAGCCATCTTGCATCGGCGTGCCTGCGCGATCCATAAACTCCGCAGGCGCAGCACCGGTGCCACCTTCCTTGCCGTCAACCACAATGAAATCTGGAACAATACCGGTTTGGAGCATCGCTTTGACGATCGCAAAAAACTCCCAGGGGTGCCCGATGGCAAGCTTGAATCCTGTAGGTTTGCCACCCGAAAGATTTCTCAACCGATCGATGAATTGCAACAATTCAATCGGGGTCGAAAAAGCCGAATGCGAAGCAGGTGATTCAACCGTCTTCCAGGGCTCAACCCCGCGCGCTTCTGCGATCTCAGGGGTGACCTTGGGCGCTGGCAAAACACCGCCATGGCCAGGCTTGGCGCCCTGCGACATTTTGATCTCGATCATCTTCACTTGAGGATCGAGGGCGTTTTTCATGAAACGCTCTTCGCTAAAGGTTCCGTCAGGATTGCGCGCACCGAAGTAGCCCGATCCCAACTCCCAAATCAAATCGCCACCCGGTTCGCGGTGATAGCGTGACACCGAGCCTTCACCTGTGTCGTGCGCAAAGCCACCGAGCTTGGCACCTTTATTAAGCGCCAAAACGGCATTGGGCGATAAAGCGCCAAAACTCATCGCAGACACATTAAAAAGCGAAAGGCTATAGGGTTGCTTTCGATTGCCACCAACCATCACCCGAAAGTCATGGCTTGCAATACTTGAGGGGGTCATCGAGTGGTTCATCCACTCATAACCCGGCGCATAAACATCGGCTTTACTGCCAAAGGGACGTTTATCAAGCACGCCTTTGGCGCGCTGATAAACAATGGCGCGCTGCTCGCGTGAGAAGGGTACGCGCTCTGTATCCGATTCGATAAAGTATTGCCGGATCTCAGGTCGGATCTCTTCAAACAGGAATCGAAAATGCCCAATAATTGGATAGTTACGCAAAATCGCGTGATGTTCCTGAAGCACATCGCGAATGCCCAGGAGCACCAATACCCCAAAGAACAGCGCAAAAAACCCGTGGAGCCAAGCAAACATCCATCCAACCACGGCGATTACACACAAAGCTCCTGCTAAACCCAGCGCCCAAAACCTAGATAATGAAGCCATCTCCCCTCCTTATTGTTCTTGCGCAAGCACAACGCGAGGCGCAGTCTGACCCAAAGCGCTGCAGAACTCAAGGCGTCATCGCAGCAGATTCAATAACCCCGCCGCCAAGACAGGTCTCACCGTGGTAAATGACCGCCGACTGACCCGGCGTGACTGCCCACTGGGCATCTTGAAAATGCAATTGCAGTGCGCCGCCACATGCCTGGGTCAGGTTCGCAATCGGGGCGTCGTGTTGGCGATAACGTGTCTTTGCAGATAAGCATCCAAGGCTCGGATCATCGTCATCGGGCGGCCCAGCAATCCAGCTTAACTGCCCTGCTTGCAATTGCGCTGACATCAACCAGGGATGGTCGTGACCCCGAACCACCCAAAGCGTATTTCGCTCAAGATCTTTTCGGGCAACAAACCAAGGCTGATGAAAGGCAGGGGCAGGCTCGCCAGGCTCACGGACACCACCAATACCAAGACCTTTCCGCTGGCCAAGGGTATAAAAAGCTAATCCCTGATGCTCTCCGAGGCAGCGGCCCGATGGCTCTTTGATCGGACCCGGCCTGCTTGGCAAGTAGCGTTGCAAAAAAGCACGAAAAGGTCGCTCACCAATAAAGCAAATCCCAGTGGAGTCTTTCTTGGCTGCATTAGGCAGGCCAAGCGCCTGCGCAGCCACACGCACTTGGGTCTTGTGCACACCGCCAAGCGGAAACAGGCTTCGTGATAATTGAGCCTGATTGAGGCGATGCAAGAAATAGCTTTGGTCCTTGTTTGGGTCAACCCCTTTGAGCAAGCGGTATACCGGGGTCTTGGCAGGCGGTCCACGATCGCTGCAATCGGCATGGTCGTGGAGCCGATCTATCCTCGCGTAGTGACCAGTCGCAATCCATTGGGCGCCGAATTGCATCGCATGGTCTAAGAAAGCTTTGAATTTGATTTCTGCATTACAAAGCACATCGGGGTTGGGCGTTCGACCGGCCTGATACTCGCGCAAAAACTCAGCAAAAACCCGCTCTTTATAATCGGCAGCAAAATTTACCGCTTCAATGTCAATGCCCAAGACATCGGCCACGCTTGCTGCATCAAGCCAGTCCTGCCTCGTCGAGCAATAGGCATCATCGTCATCGTCTTCCCAGTTCTTCATAAAAAGACCGATGACTTGATGGCCCATGGCCTTTAAGACCCAAGCCGCCAGTGCCGAATCCACGCCACCCGACAAACCAACCACAATCGTCGACGGAGGCATGCTGGGCATATGGCATGCCGCATCGCGAAGAAAGCCGTCAAGGGTTTTTGAGTTGATCACCATTGCGCATCGACCCATTCGATCCAGTGACGCACGGGTAGTTCGGTACCGCCTTGCAAATGGCTAATACAACCGATATTGGCCGACAAGATGCTATCTGGCGATGCAGCCTGCAAGTGCTGCAGCTTGCGCTCTCGTAAGGCAAGCGATAAGTCGGCCTGGGTGATCGAGTAAGTCCCTGCCGACCCGCAACAAAGATGGGCGTCTTGAACTGGCAAAAGACTCGCGCCAAAGGCTTGCAGCAAGGATTCAACCTGACCGCGAATTTGCTGACCGTGTTGCAAGGTGCATGGCGGATGGAAAACAATACTTTGCTGTACTTTGACCCAATTCGTCTGACGGTTCACATAGGCCAACAACTCGCTGGGTAACCATTCAGAAATATCACGTGTCTTTTCGCTCAGCATACGAGCTCGTTCGGCGTAAGCTGGATCATTGCGCAGCAAATGCCCATAGTCTTTCACCATCACGCTGCAACCCGAGGCGTTGATCAACAACACCTCCGATCGTTCGAGCTGTGGCCACCATGCGTCAATATTGCGTCGCGCTTGGGCTAAAGCGCCCGATTCATCGCTCAGGTGATGACGAATCGCACCACAACAACCCGAGCCCTGGCTCGTTTCGGCCCGAATGCCCAAGCGATGCAGCACGCGGATGGTGGCTGCATCAATGCTTGGCATCATCGCAGGCTGAACACAGCCGACGAGCATGAAGACCTGTCTGCGATGTTCAGCAAGTTGGAGAGGCGTGGGCAGCAAGCCAGCTGCACGTTTCACCGGCACTTTTGCGCGCAAAAAAGGGGGCAGGATCGAGCGCAGACTCTGGCCAAGCTTCATCGCTGGGTTGAAAAGCCAGGACCGGGTCAGCGTTTCGCGCAAGAGCCCTCGCAGCAGCCTTTGGGAGAGCGGCCGGCTGACTTGTTGCTCGACGACTTTTCGTCCCACATCGAGCAATTGGCCATAGGCAACGCCCGAGGGGCACGTGGTTTCGCAGTTTCGGCAGGTCAGGCAGCGATCCAAATGGGTTTGGGTGGCACGGCTTGCGGTTTCACCTTCAAGCACCTGCTTGATGAGGTAAATCCGACCGCGGGGACCATCAAGCTCATCGCCTAAGAGCTGATAAGTCGGGCAGGTTGCCGTGCAAAACCCGCAGTGAACGCATCGCCGCAGAATCGATTCTGCAAGATCACCATCGGGTGTTGACTTCATCCAGCTTGCGAGATGGGTTTCCATAACAACCTTGAGGATTTACGCAAATGAAGCGTTGACATCGAGCGAGGGCATGAGTCGGCCAGGATTGAAAATGCCCAGCGGGTCGAACTCACGCTTGATCCGGCGCTGGAGCGCGAGCATCGCCGGCGCAAGCGGGCTAAACACAGGGTGGCGCTTATCAAGGCTTCGGAACAAACTCGCGTGACCGCCCAAAGCCCGGGCCTGCTCCCTAATCGAGGCGTCATCGTTGGAGCAAAGCACCCACCGCAGTGCACCGCCCCACTCAATCACCGTATCGCCCCAAGAAGGCTGATGCGCACTGGCCGAAGGCAGGCTCACTCGCCATAAGGCCTTCGACGACTGACGCACCGCACCAAAAAACGCAAGCCGTTGCTCTTTTAAGTCGTCCCAAAACTGCCTCGCCTGATCGGCTGACAGGAATTTGGCCTGATAGTCCTTTTGCCAGCGGGTTGCTGCCTGCGAGACCGCCGCTTGAGCACCCTCAAGCCTAAGAATCAAATGCCCGTCCACCCAGGCGCTCGCGCTTAAGGGCCAGGGCTCGGCCGCCCAGCGATTCAAGTGCTCAATGGCGGCTGACGCGTCCATGGCAAGCCATAGCGTTTCGCTCGCCGCGGGCATGGGCCAGACCTTGAGCGAGACCTCAGCAATCACACCGAGCGTTCCAAGCGCACCCACATGCAATCGCGAGAGATCGTAGCCAGCCACATTCTTCATGACCTCGCCACCAAATCGCAACACCTCCGCGTTGGTGTCGATAAGGCTCATGCCGAGTACAAAGTCGCGCACCGCGCCACTTGTTGCCCTGCGCGGCCCTGAAAGACCGGCAGCAACCATGCCACCGACCGTGGCCTGGGGACCAAAATGAGGCGGCTCGAAGGCAAGCATTTGGCGATGTTCGGCCAGGCTTTGTTCAATCAAGCTGAGCGCTGTGCCGGCTTTTGCGGTGATAACAAGTTCGGTTGGCTCGTAACTGACAATACCCTGATGAACGCTTACATCAAGCGCTTCACCGCGGGCTGCTTCACCATAAAAATCTTTACTGCCAGAGCCTCGCAAGCGAAGCGGAATTTGATGCTGGGCCGCATCGAGTATGCGTTGCTGTAACCAAGCCAGACTCTCCACTAGCAACCGTCCCTTCGAAAGCACTGGTTTCGAGCGTACTGGTCTGCGCCAGATAGCGCCAATGCGAGGTACAAAAACATCGTGACGATTAAAACCGCTCTAAATTTGGATGCGAAATCGCACCACGATGAACATGCATCTTGCCGTATTCAGCGCACCGCGCAAGTGTTGGGATTGCTTTACCAGGGTTTAGAAGGCCAAGTGCGTCAAAAGCGCGCTTGAAGGCAAAGAATGCTGCGCGTTCACTGGGGGAGAATTGCACGCACATGGAGTTGATTTTTTCAATACCAACACCGTGTTCGCCAGTGACCGTTCCGCCATAATCAACACAACGCTCTAAAATGTCCGCGCCAAATAGCTCGGCCCTATGCCATTGATCAGGATCGTTAGCATCAAAAAGAATTAAGGGATGCAAATTGCCATCGCCCGCATGAAACACATTCATGCAGCGAAGCGCATACTTTTTTTCCATAGCCGCGATGTCGCGCAACATATTGCCAAGGTGCTTGCGCGGTATGGTCCCGTCCATACAGTAATAGTCAGGCGAAATCCGTCCTGCTGCTGGAAATGCATTTTTGCGACCTGACCAAAAGCGAAGTCGCTCGCTTTCGGAGGCAGAAACCTTCATCGCGGTAGCACCTGCTTTCTCTAAGACCGCCTCAATACGAGCAATCTCTTCGGCAACCTCCTCGGGCGTCCCATCAGACTCTGCGAGAAGAATCGCTTGCGCCTTTAAATCGTAACCTGCTTGCACGAAGGGTTCGACCGCCTCAGCGGTCTTTTGATCCATCATTTCCAAACCGGCCGGAATAATGCCTTCGGCAATGATCATGGCCACCGCCTCGCCAGCCTTGATCACATCGTCGAAAGAAGCCATGACCACCCGAGCAAGCTGCGGCTTGGGAATCAAGCGCACAGTGACTTCGGTGACAACCGCAAGCATCCCTTCAGAACCAATCAAGGCAGCAAGCACATCAAGTCCCGGGCTATCGAGCGCCTCAGATCCAAACTCAAGCACCTCACCTTCGATGCTAATAGCCCTAACCCTCATAACGTTATGAACAGTCAGACCATATTTGAGGCAGTGCACGCCACCCGAATTTTCAGCGACATTGCCGCCGATCGTGCAAGCGATTTGTGAGGAGGGGTCGGGTGCATAATAAAGACCAAATGGCGCTGCGGCCTCTGAAATGGCGAGATTGCGTACACCTGGTTGCACACGAGCAAGGCGTGCATGCGGATCAATATGAAGGATCTTATTTAGTCGTGCTAATGACAGCACAACCCCAGAGGCGTGCGGCATGGCGCCACCCGATAATCCGGTGCCTGCTCCGCGAGCGACCACAGGCACCTCAAGCCGATGGCAGCAGCGAAGCACCTCGATCACCTGGGCCTCATTGAGTGGCATAACAACCACCATCGGTAGCTGCCTAAAGGCAGACAATCCATCGCATTCGTAGGGTCGCAAATCCTCATCACGCCAAAGCACCGCACCCTCGGGAAGCAATCGCGCAAGTTCTCGCGCCACCTGCGCCTTACGCGCAGGGCTAGGCGGTTTGGCAATATCGCTTTGCAAAGGCTCCAAAGGCGCTTCGACCCTTGCCAAACCCGTCTTGGTCGTAAGGTTTAAGCCGACCAGAGCATGGTCGTGCTCGGCTTTTTCATCAAGCGCATTTGCCATCAAAACTCGCGATTCACAACGCTCTATGGATTATTGCAATCTGAAAATTTTGCCAGGGTTGAGAATATTCGAAGGATCCATAGCTCGCTTAATCGAACGCATGATTTCCATCGCATCGTCACCCGCCTCGTGCTCGAGATAATCGATTTTGTGCAGACCGATACCATGCTCTCCAGTACAAGTACCTTCCATCGACTGCGCAAGCTTGACGATCTCATCGTTTAAACGTTCTGACTCTTCAATTTCCCGAGGGTTATTGGGATCGATCAAGATGGCGCAATGGAAATTACCGTCACCAACATGTCCCAAAATACCTACTGGCATCGACGAACGATCAAGGATGGCGCGAGCGCCGGTAATCGAATCGGCAAGCTTTGAAATCGGTACGCAGGTATCGGTCGACAAACCCTTGCTACCTGGGCGCGATTGCAACAAAGCGAAATAGGCATTATGCCTAGCGTTCCACAAACGCGAACGATCCTCAGGACGTGTGGCCCATTCAAAATCCTCGCCACCAAATTCCCTGGCGAGCTGCTGAACCGCTTCGGCCTGCTCCTTCACCGAGGCATCGGTGCCATGAAACTCAAAAAACAAGGTGTGGGCTTCGCGAAGCGTGGTGTGCGAGTGCGCGTTAATCGCCTTGATCGTGTAGGGGCAGAGGTATTCGCTGCGAGCAATGGGTACGCCCATCTGAATCGTCTGAATCACGGTATTGACCGCCGCATCGAGCGATGGAAAATTCACAACCGCTGCGCTCATGGCCTCAGGAACGGGATAAAGCTTGACCGTTACTTCGGTAATCACGCCAAGCGTGCCCTCTGAGCCGACAAACAAGCGCGTTAGGTCATAGCCCGCAGACGATTTCTTTGCGCGATTAAAGGGCTTGATCACTTTGCCCTCGGCTGTCACGACACTAAGTCCTAGAACGTTTTCACGCATCGTGCCATAGCGTACCGCGTTTGTTCCCGAAGCACGGGTTGCCGCCATACCGCCAAGCGAAGCGTCGGCACCCGGATCGATCGGAAAAAACAAGCCAGTTGACTTAAGCGCTTCATTTAACTGCTTGCGAGTTACCCCAGCCTGAACCGTCGCGGTCAAATCCTCAGCGTGAATCGCGACGATTTGATTCATGCCCGAAAGATCCAAACTCACGCCGCCCTGAACAGCGAGCAAATGCCCCTCGAGCGAGGACCCGGCACCAAAGGGAATAAGAGGCGTTTGATATTTGGCGCAGAGCTTTACGACTTCGACGACTTCATCGGTACTCTGAGCAAAAACCACGGCATCAGGCGGTGTTGTTGGAAACGGTGATTCGTCCTTGCCGTGGTGATCTCGTACCGATTGCGCTGTTGAAAACCGTTCTGCAAACAATTGTTTTAAAGCCTCGCTGAGCGCTTGAGGCAGTGGGCGCCTGATCGCATCGAGCACGGCATAAGGCGAATTCATGGGCAGTCTCCTCCACAATGAGACACGAAGTATCCCACGCCCGATGGCGAATACCAATGATGACGTCGAAGTGGAAAGGGCACAAAACGTTCGAATAGGGCTAGCGCTTAAACTGTTGGCCGCTTTTAACGAATTCGCAAGCTCGGGCGATCAAGGATCTGGGCTGCCACTTGACACGAACGACATGGCGAAGGAAGGACGAGGCTTATGGGTCAGCGACTGACGGCAATTGCAACGCGTACAGGCGACGATGGCAGCACGGGATTAGGTGACGGCAGCCGCACCTCTAAAGACAGTCTCAGGGTGCACGCCATGGGCGAAGTCGACGAGTTGAATTCCCAACTCGGCGTGCTGCGCGCACAATTTAGTCCATCGCTAAAAAGCGCTGAACCCGATGCGCTCAAAGAAATCGACAACCTGCTTCATGAAATCCAGCATGACTTATTCGACTTAGGCGGCGAGCTCTGCATTCCTGGCTACGAACAATTACAGGCCCACCAAGTGCTACGACTCGATGAAGCGCTCGCCTTGCACAATGCAAGCCTGCCAAGGCTTGCCGAATTCATCTTGCCAGGAGGCTCATCTCATGCTGCCCAAGCCCATGTCTGCCGCGCCGTCTGCCGGCGCGCTGAAAGGGCAGTGGTTGCGCTTGCAGCGGCAGAACCCGTCCGCCCGCTCGCGCAGCAATACCTCAACAGGCTCTCCGACCTCTTATTTGTGCTTGCCCGTGTGCTCAATCGACAGGCCGGCGGGCTCGATGTTTTGTGGGACAGAAAACGCTAAGCAGTCTCAAGTACAAGACGCCGTGCCTTGACCGCATCGGCGAGCTCTTGCAGCATTTGCGCGGAATCATCCCAACCAATACAGCCATCGGTGATGCTTTGTCCGTAGGTTAAGGGCTTGCCGGGGACAAGATCTTGACGACCTGCATGCAAATGACTCTCGATCATCACGCCCATGATGCGTGCATCACCTTCGGCGATTTGTGCGGCAATGTTTCTTAGCACTGGGATCTGGTTTTCGGGCTTCTTTTGGCTGTTACCGTGGCTTGCGTCAATCATCAAGCGACAGGCGAGCGCCGCGTTGGCAGCCTCTTTGCAGGCAGCGTCGACCGAAGCAGCATCATAGTTCGGCGTTTTGCCACCACGCAAAATGACATGGCAGTCCTCATTACCGTTGGTCGATACGATGGCCGAGTGCCCGCCTTTAGTCACTGACAAAAAGTGGTGCGGGTGTGATGCTGCTTTCACCGCATCGAATGCGATCCGCAAATTGCCATCGGTGCCATTCTTGAAGCCGACCGGACAGCTCAGCCCCGAAGCCAACTCACGATGCGACTGGCTCTCGGTTGTTCTAGCGCCAATCGCACCCCATGCAACCAGATCAGCAATGTATTGCGGCGAAATCATGTCGAGAAACTCCGTACCTGCCGGCATGCCGATTTCGGTGATGTTGAGTAACAACTCGCGAGCGAGCCGAAGACCCTTATTAATTTGAAAGCTGCCGTCCAAATCGGGATCGTTGATCAAGCCCTTCCAGCCAATGGTCGTGCGCGGCTTTTCAAAGTAAACCCGCATGACAATTTCCAAGTCCTGGGCATAACGCTCACGTAGGCCCATCAGCTGCTTGGCATATTGCATCGCAGCCTTCGTGTCGTGAATCGAACAAGGGCCGATGATCACCAGCAGTCGATCGTCCATGTCATGGAGGATGCGGTGAATCGCCTGACGCGACTCATAAGTCACCTGGGCGGCACGCTCACTGCATACAAACTCGCGCAATACATGCGAGGGCGGCGTCAATTCCTTAATTTCTCGAATACGGACATCGTCGGTGATGGGTTGCATGGCTCGCTCCAAATCAAAAAAAAACCGCCGGGGTTCCGGCGGTTTGTTCGAGTCTTCGGTTGACTTGAGGGTGTCAGGTCCTGTGACTCGTTCCGCCGGTTGCGGAAAAGCCCCAAAAGTAAAACCCTGCAAAAAAATATGTTGTCGTCATGAAGACCTCGTGCAATAACCGCTGACTATGCCACAAAAGCCCGTCGTCAAGAAATCGAGCTGGCGACTAAGCCGTACCGCCAACGGTAAGTCCCTCAATACGTAGCGTCGGCTGCCCCACACCAACCGGCACGCTTTGCCCATCCTTACCGCAAGTTCCTACACCAGGATCGAGCTTCATGTCGTTACCGATCATGGTCACTCGGGTGAGCGCTTCAGGCCCGTTACCAATTAAGGTGGCACCTTTGACTGGATAGCGCTTTTTACCCTTTTCAACCCACCACGCCTCGCTCGCCCCGAACACAAACTTGCCGTTGGTGATGTCCACTTGGCCGCCACCAAAATTGACCGCATAAATACCGCGATCGATCGATGCGATGATCTCCTCGGGATCCTTATCGCCATTGAGCATGATGGTATTGGTCATCCTAGGCATCGGGAGATGGGCAAAGGATTCGCGACGCCCATTGCCGGTCGGCGCCACCTTCATCAGCCGCGCATTAAGCCGGTCTTGCAAATAGCCCTTTAAGATGCCGTCCTCAATCAACACCGTCCGACGGGTTTGTTCGCCCTCGTCGTCGATATTGAGCGAGCCGCGCCTGTCGGCAATCGTGCCGTCATCAACGACGGTCACGCCTTTGGCTGCAACTCGCTCACCGATCCGACCCGAAAACACCGATGAGCCCTTACGATTGAAGTCACCCTCAAGACCATGCCCCACCGCCTCATGAAGCAAGATCCCAGGCCAGCCTGAGCCAAGCACAACCGTCATCTGCCCTGCAGGCGCTGGCCTTGCCTCAAGGTTGAGTAGGGCTTGATCGACGGCTTTGTCGACATGCGCATAGGCTTGCGCTTCGGTGAAATAATCCAAATTAAAGCGTCCGCCCCCGCCGCTATAACCCTGCTCACGACGCCCCTTTTGCTCGACGATGACGCTGACCGACAAGCGAATGAGTGGTCGAACATCAGCCGCCATGGTGCCATCGAGCCGGGCCACCATCATCACATCCCACTCGGCTGCGAGCGAAGCCATCACCTGACGAATACGGGTGTCGCGACCGCGAGCATAGGCTTCGATCTTGTGTAAAAGCGCAACCTTGTCATCGGCCGACATCGCGGCAATCGGATCGGCAAAGCCGTAATGCTGCGCGATCTTAGCGCGCTTCATTTTCGGCCTGAGCTTTGCTTGTCCGCCACCCTGACGGGCAATGCTGCGCGTGGCACGGGCTGCATCCATCAAAATTGATTCGCTAATCCCATCCGAGTAAGAAAATGCACTCTTCTCACCCTGGACTGCCCTAACGCCAAGGCCTTGATCGATTGAGAAACTTCCAGATTTAACAATACCCTCGTCGAGGCTCCAGGCCTCGCTGCGGGTGTACTGAAAATAAAGATCCGCATCGTCAACGCGATGCTCTGCCATGCAGCCGAGCGCTCGTGCAAGGTCGGACTGCTTCAAGCCTGCAGGCTCAAGCAAAGCGCTTTGCGCAACCGCAAGCCTTTGCACCATGGGATCTACAACATTCATAATATTTGCCTCGTTGATTTCACCGCCCCAAAAGTCCAACACGGGGGATTTTGGGTTTTGGCATCGATTAAAGCACGCGATGTCCTAAGGCAGGTAGCATACCTCTGACCTGCTTGATGCGCTCGCGTTGCAGGCTTGCATAGACCACCGCCTCGCCCTGGGAGGCCTGAGCAATCACTTCACCCCAGGGGTCGACCACCATACTTTGACCCCAGGTACGTCGCCCGTTTGGATGCTCACCGCCCTGAGCTGCTGCGAGCACATAACACTGGTTTTCAATGGCGCGTGCCCGCAGCAAAATCTCCCAATGGGCTTGGCCCGTCGTGTAGGTGAATGCCGAAGGGACAAGCAGCGCATCCGCAGGTGCAAGCCGCCGATAAAGCTCGGGAAAACGTAAGTCATAGCAAATGCTCATGCCGATACGCCAATGGCCAATGTCGCAAAGCACTGGACTTGATCCAGGCTCGATGGTGTCGGATTCGTTAAAGCGCTCGCTACCCTTTTGAAAGCCGAACAAATGGATTTTGTCGTATCGCGCCCTGACTTTGCCTTGAGGATCAATCATCAGCTGACTGTTGCGAACACGCCTCGGGTCACGGCATTGCAAAGGAATCGTTCCAGCAGCAAGCCAGATCTTGTAGCGCGTCGCTACGTCGGCAAGAAATTGCTGTATGGGTCCTTCACCCCAGGGTTCACGCAAGGAGACTTTGTCGGTATCGCGACGTCCGAGAAGGCAAAAATATTCCGGAAGGCTAACGAGTTCTGCACCAAGCGCTACAGCTTGCTTGATCAAGGCTTCGGCCCGTACAAGGTTGAGCTCGAGATCAGGCGCAGAAACCATCTGGATCAATGCGACATCAATCCGATCGTCTGCAGGGACCTCTTCTGCGGCTTTCAATTGCGTAGCGGCAACAGACCCGGTATCGCTCGAGAAGGCGTCGGTTGAGGGTTGATTCATCCTGGCTTATCCTTTTGCGGGGGCTTGGTGGTTGATGGGGATTGCCGCAGTAAATCGATAAGGCCTTCACGGCCCAATTCGATCACCTGCGGTTCGTCCCATGATCCTGAGATTGCGTATCGGTAGGTCAGCAAACGCTTAAGTGGCTCAGCCAAAGCATACTGCGCTACGAGCGATCCCAAGCCAACAAAGGGGTTGATAAGCGCACCATAAGCCACGGCAGCCATGCCTGCATCGAGGTTGGGAACCACTTGGGCTTCCATGATCTGCGTTTCGCTGCTCAGATCAATACTTCCCCGCAACCCCACCACGGCTTGGAGCCCTAACATCGAAAAATCATCGGTGTAGACGATACCCTGTCTAATCGCTGCGGTGGCCCTTAAGCCGTCAAAACTATAGCCACTTGAAAATATGTCTGAGAAGTCGAGGCTAAGCCTTCGGGGTAGCGACTGAAGATTAAACACGCTGAGCAGCTTAGCAACGCCAGGCTCTGTGCGCAAAAACCTCCCCCGCCCCAGGGCAAGCTCCAGGCGGCCTTCCAAACTTGGCACATGGGGATCCCAGGGGAGCCCTCGCCAAGCCAAACGCCCGGCTAGGCGTCCCTCGCCCCCACGAAAGCTGTCGGGAAAACCGAGTTTTGTGAGCGCCTGCCCGGCGTTGTCGATTTTCAGATCGATCTCAAGTTGCATCGCATTGGCCTTCCAATCGCCGCTGGCGAGCAGGCGAGCGCCCTGCACTTGCAACTGCATGTCATCAAGGCTCCAAAACCAGGCCCCCTCACGGCGTCGGCTGCTCGCCTTGATCGCGCTTGCCCCCAAATCTCGCTCGCCAATGCGAAGGCTGTCAATCTGGATATCCATGGCAGGCAAGCGTTGCGGGGCAAGATCAAGCTTGCGAATCCGCTGGGCTAATTCCGGCTCCTGCTGGGGCCAGTGAACGCGACGAAATCGTCCGAGCAGCTCGCCTGGGTCGTCTTGGGAATCGACCCGCCAGGACGCAAAGCCTGCCAATTCGCGCGACTCGACATTCAAGCGCCAATGGCCTCGATCAAAACTCGCCCCGAGCACCGCATCGCTTAGTTCCCGATGGCCATAGCGCAAATGTTTGGCCGAGATGGCGAGCCGCTCAGGCACTAAAGTGCCAGACGTAGGTTGGCCATCGCCTTGCATCAGCGTCAGCCAGGGATCGACTTCTAAGTGCCCTACATTCGCACTAATCGCTAGTCCACGTGAAGGTAAAAGCGCGTCGCTATTGATGGCGATGACGCCTGAGGCAACTCGCATCGGGTCTTGAGGCTTTACCCGCTCACGCCCGAGCCACACCTCAGCGTCTTCGCGCAAACGGATCCGTATTTGATCGTCACGGCGTATACCTTGGAGCGCGATATCACCACCGAAACGTTGCCCTGGCACCATCTCGACTCTTATCGGCCAGGCTTCTTTTGCCGATTTGGCAAGCGGCGATGGAAGTCGGCTCTGCAAACCGAGCCCATCGGACTCAAGCCGCAAGTCCATACCCTGCCCTTCCAAACTGATGGCGGCCTGGTAGTCGAGATAACCCTCCAAGCCCTTCATCACCGCATGATCCACAAGGCTTTGTAATCCCTGAGCACTCGCCCTGCCCTTGGCTTGCAAACGTAAAACCGCTTGATCATCAGTCTTGCCATCGATCGCGACCGATCCACCCAGAAATTGGGCCTGCGCCGCATTCACAAAGAGCGCATTTTCCGTAAAGCCGAAGGCTCCGCGCACTTGGGACATGGCGGGAAATTGCGGCGCGAATTGCAATTGATTGCCCTGGAGCTGAACGGTACCTCGCACCTGACTTCGATCCAAATTTTCGAGCGGTAAAATCAAGCTGAGGTCAAGGCTTGCCTGTCCTTGTGCTTGCATCTCTTGCGAAAATTGATTGATCTTGGCTGCAATCGGGCTCGCGTTGACAAATCGAATCATGTCGTTCGCCTCACCCTTGGCGCTTCCAGAAATGCGCAAGACAGGGGTATCGAGTTCGGCAATCGTCGCGCGCGTATCGGTGAGCGCCAAGCCCATCACCTTGCCCGATCGCATATCAATTTGCATCGTGGACGCTTCAAATCGCAGGCGCCCGACGACTTCATCGATGGCAGGCCAGGACCTTGCATAGTCGAGCCTACTCCCAGCCAGTTCACCCTCGACCAGGAACTGACCCGTCCCAGGCTTGCTAAAGGGAAAGTCTTCAATATCGCCACGCAACAAAAAATTAGCCCGCGACACCTTGCCGCCTTGCACCGAAGCCTGCAACCAGCGCCTCAACTCCTGGCTAACCACCAAGGGCAAATAGCGCACCACCCTCTCGGCGCGAACATCGCTCAGTTGCCCCTGGAGATCGAAGAGACCGGCACCTCTACCACCGCTTTGGTAATGACCTTTAACAAAGGCTTTCCCATCGCTATTGGCAAACTCGAGTTCATCGACATCAATACGGACATCGTTGGGTCGTTCACCATAACGCCAGCGAACCTTGGCGCGGGCCGACTGAACCGCGAAATCCGGTTCTTCAAACAAGCCCGGGAATCGCAGCGACGCTGACTCGCCCGCTAATTTCATCGTGCCGCCGGTCTCATCGATTTGAACTTCACCCGATAGCCCCTCAAAGGAAGGCCAGCGACTGCCAAGTGATTCACGGGGACGTACGTCAACAGCGAGACGGTCGACAGCCAGACTTGCGCCATAACTTGACTGAGCACCTAAACCGAGCGCAACGCTGTCTTCGAATTGCACCGCGAGGCGCTTGACCTGACCCTGGGCACGGAGCGACTCGAGCGATTTCTTCAAATCAGCGGGCAGAGGCAAACGTCGAACCAGAGCAAGTGCCTGGGCTACCTCGAAAGGTTCGAGCGCCAGTCTTCCCTCAAGCAAGCTGCCATCTGCAGCAATAACCAGGCGCTGTGAAGCCGGCGTACCGCTCAGCTGGGTACCAAGTCCATCGTCGACCGACCACTCAGCCAATGTCAACGCCACAGCCTTGAGCGCTTGGGCGTCTGGCAGGTAGCGCGGCATTGCCGTAAACGCCGTTTGCAAGCGCGCCAGCTGCAAGGTCCCAGTCGGTGTTTTGAGCGCTAAATCCTGCCCGGCGATACGCGCTTGCAGCTTGCGAACTCGGGCCAATGAGAAATCGGTCCAAGTAGCGACTTGAAGATTGCCAGCCAAGGGTAATAAGCTCGGGAGCCAATGCGGATCGATCCAATGGCTGAGCTCGACGAGATCGAGTTTTTGAGCACCGAAAAACAAACTCCCCTGCCAGGCTTGCCAATGTTGTGGATCTTTGAGCAAGCCATGATGAAAGTGCGCCACCCAACTCGCATCGTGAAGTGCCCCCCCCACGCGTTTTGCATCGATCCGCCAGCGATGTTCGCGCAATTGGTTAACAGCCTCGAGTTGGATACCCTCGACGAGCACTTCAGAGCCCAGCACATCGTCGCGCCACCGCAAGGCCATATTGTTGACCTCAAGCCGCGACTGGCTTAGTAACCACTGCATCCAACGATCATCATGAGGCTTATCGAGCGCGATATCCCAAGCCGCGATTTGCAAGGTGTGCGGATTGATACGTTTGGCTGCCATCGCAACATCGTGCAAGCGCAACCGATTTAAAGCGATCTCACCCCACAAGAGCGGCGTGATCGATAACTCGGCTTCCACGACGCCGATCGCAAGCAGGCTTTGCCCTTGATCATCGCGCATGCTCAAGCCCTCGATGCGCAATACCGGGCGACCAGCCACCATGTCGCCTCGCATTTGACGCAGCTCGATAGGCCTCGGCAAGTGCTCGCTCATTAATGCTATAACCCTTGGGCCAAGTTCGTTGAGTTGGGGCCAGACGTACCATCGCAAGCCCAAGTAGGCGGCCGCAACCAAAAGGCCCAACACAAGGCTCAGCCAGGCAAGGCAGCGCCATACGAGTGCCCAGCTCAGCGTCTTGATCAAGCTATCGCGCAACTTTTTGAAAGAATCCATGGCAAGCATTGCTTTTGTGGCGAAGCATAACTGCTGACTGGGTTAACCTCAGCACTATGACAAGCTCCTGGTATCGACGCAATGCCGAGGCAATGCCGAGCTGGCCCATCGCGCAAGGCGTAGCGCAGGCTTTGCTAGGCGAACTCGAGGCTTTACCGCTCAGCGCCAAGCGACTTAAAGAGGCGCTGCATCGACTTATCGATGCCTTGATCGCGAAGGAACTGAGCGAGCTCGAGCAGATGGCCTTAGCGTTGCGCTATCTGCGCTGTCTGACCGTGATGAGCCTGATTAGGCGCGACAGTTCAGGGCTTGCAAGCCTAGACGAAGTTACCCATAGCATGACCGACCTAGCCGAACTTGCCTGTACAAGTCTGCTGCCGCTTGCAGCTAGCGCGCTCGCAGCACGCTGGGGTAAGCCACTCGACGAGCAAGGACAGATCCAGGATTTGCATGTATTGGCCATGGGAAAAGCTGGTGGTCGAGAACTCAATGTTTCATCCGATCTGGACGTGGTGTTTGTCTGCCGCGGCCGTGGCGGCACAGCCCGCGACGATGGCAGTCACGGGAGCCGAGCAAGTGACGAATTTATGCATCAGCTTGCCCGTGAACTCACCGGATTGCTGACCGAGCGGACTGCAGCCGGTTTTATTTTCCGTGTCGATACCCGTCTGCGGCCTCATGGCGATTCAGGCCCACTCGTCGTGAATCTAAATATGCTTGAGCATTACTTTTTTGGTGAAGGCCGCGAATGGGAGCGTTTTGCCTGGTTGAAGGTGAGGCCGATTGCTCACTCGGGCCTCGGTAGCGCCGTAAAACGCGAGGACGATATTGAGCAGTTAATGTCGACTGTTCGACCCTTTGTGTTTCGGCGCTATTTGGACTTTCAGGCGATCGAAGCCTTAAGACAGTTGCATGCACTGATTCGCCAGGAAGTAGCGAAAGCCGACGCACGCAAGCGAGGCTGGGATGTCAAGCTCGGGCGGGGCGGCATCCGAGAGATCGAATTCATCGCGCAATTGTTCCAGATCGTGCGAGGTGGCCGCGATCCTGGGTTGCGTGCGCCACAAACCCTGGTGACTCTGGAGGGTTTGGGCGAACGCGGCATTTTGGACGCTGCACAAGCCGGACAGCTCGCAAGCGCTTATTGCTTTTTACGCCAGCTTGAACACGCCATCCAATACCGTGAAGACGAACAAACCCATCGTTTACCTGATGACGAAGCGATTCAGGCCGAGATCGCCCAACTGCTGCGATTGCCTCTGGTCGAGTTAATCGAAAAGGTTCAGCGAACACGCGATTTTGTATCGGGGGTCTTCGACAGTTTGCTCGCACAGGACAAGGCGCCCCAACAAGACGAACAGCAAAGCAGCAAGCTTCCCAGTGCGGTTGCAACGCGTTTTACCGCCCTGTCATCGAGCGGGCGATGGCAAGCCGCCCGCGATGAAACGCATAAACGCATTCATCGTTTGATGGATCGGGCGAGTCATGAACAAGCCTCCGAAGAGGCGCTGATTCGTTTTGTCGATTTTCTTGAATCAGTGCTTCGTAGGCCGGCTTATCTCGCTTTGCTCGATGAATACCCCGCAGCGCTCAAACCTGTCTTGCGGCTCCTTGGCAAGGCGCGTTGGGCAAGTCAGTATTTGCTGCGTCATCCGGTGGTTCTCGACGAATTGCTCGACGGACAAATATTTGAGCCGATGGACTATGAGCTTTGGGCCTGCCAGCAACGCGAAGTCATGCAGACCCTGCAAATCAATGGTCAAGCCGATGATGAGCGACGCATGGACCACTTGCGTGAAGCTCATCACGCCCAAGTCTTTCGCCTGCTTGTGCAAGATCTTGAGGGGCACTTGAGCCTTGAACATTTATCGGACCACTTAAGTGAACTCGCCGACCAAGTCCTGGGCCTGGTCATCGAGTGCGCCTGGTCAAGCCTTAAGTCAAGACATCGCGACAGGCCACAGTTTGCTGCGATCGCCTACGGCAAGCTCGGGGGCAAGGAACTCGGTTATGCCTCCGATCTAGACTTGGTCTTTGTTTATGACGACGACGATGCGCAAGCGGCGCACGCCTATGGCCAGCTCGCCCTGCGCATCAGTTCTTGGATGTCGATGCAGACCGCAGCAGGGCAACTCTTTGATGTCGACGTGCGACTTCGACCTGACGGTATCTCGGGGCTTGCCGCCATTAGCCTTGGTGGCTTGGAGAGCTACTTGCGGGAGAAGGCTTGGGTTTGGGAACATCAGGCATTGACCCGTGCTCGGTGGTGTGCAGGTGATAGCAAGCTAGCTTCAGGCTTTGAATCAATCCGGCGCGACATGCTCAGGGCCAGCCGCGATCCTAAAGCCCTGGCCGAAAAAGTCAGCGATATGCGAAAGCGCATGCACGCAGGCCACCCGAATCGCAGCGCTGAATTTGATTTGAAGCATGATGCCGGCGGCATGGTTGATATTGAATTCATGACGCAATACCTGGTGCTTGCGCATAGCCACAATCATCCGAGTTTGCTCGATAACGCTGGCAATATCGCTTTGCTACAGCGCGCCGCTCAAGCGGGGTTGATCGATGCCTCGCTTGCGATGGATGCCGCAAACGCCTATCGACGCTATCGGAGTTTGCAACATGGACTGCGCTTAAACGAAGCCCGATATGCAAGAGTTGATCCTCAATTAGTTGTCGCTGAGTCCCAAGCGGTTAAGGCGCTTTGGTTTCAAGTTTTTGACCACTAACAAGGCCTAGACCGCCTTCGGAGTGGCCTTTTGCCAACTGAGCCACGCCGCATAGACAAGTACGGTTGCCACCAAAGGAATGGCAATCATATTGAGAACGTTCCAACCATTCATAAAATGCAAGGCACCCGATGAGGCTGATGAACTCACCATCACACAAAAAACGCACATATCCATAAAACCCTGGACCTTATTTTTCTCAACGGGGCGATAAGACTGGGTGAGCAAGGTGGTGCCACCGGTATACATAAAATTCCAGCCAACCCCGATTAAGGCCATCGATACCAGAAAGTGTGAAACGCTCGTTCCCATCAATGCCACAACCATCGCTATAAGATTAAGCGCCACCCCCGCAATCAGCATGCGCATGACGCCAAAGCGGCTGATTAACGATCCGGTGATCAGTCCAGGCGCAAACATGCCAATCACATGCCACTCCAGCACCATTGTGGTCGATGGCCAGCTATGCCCGCAGACTTCCATGGCAAGCGGGGTTGCGACCATTAAAAGATTCATAACCCCGTAGCCGATGGCGGCACTGAGAATGGCAAGACTTACCGCGGGCTGACGCAAGATTTCCGATAGTGGCCTTATCTCGCCGTCAGCAACAGAGGCTGGGCTTTTGGATTCTGGGAGCCGTAACAACGATGAAAGCAATAAAGAAAGTATGGCAAACCCAGACAAGCTCAAATACGAGCCAGCAAAGGCCTGCTCAAGCGCACCTCTTGACCAGTTGGCAAGCTCCGGTCCAAGCACCCCACCGACAATCCCTCCAGTAAGCACGAGCGAAATAGCCTTAGCCTTAAAGCTTGGGTCGTGGGCATCGGCGACGTCGGCAGCGGCAAAGCGATAGCTTTGCGCAAAAGCGTTATAAAGGCCGCAAACAAAAGTACCGAAACAAAGTAGCCATAAATTCGAACTCGTTACCGCATACCAGGTAATGACAGCACCGAGGACTGCTGCAAGCGATCCCAACGCGTAGCCAGAAGCCCTACCAAAACGCCGCATAAATAGCGCCGCAGGCATAGCCCAAACCGCCCCACCCAGTACATAGCCTGTAACTGGGAGAGTCGCCATCCATTTCTCGCTCGCAAGCTGGTAGCCTGCCAGGCCATTGACGGCAACAAGCGTCACATTATTGGTTAGTAAAAGGGCTTGGAGCGTTGCCAGAAGGCCCATTTGAAAGCGCAAGCTACGGATCATTGGGAGTATTTTTGAGTTGTTTCTGGCCATGGTACGCGAATATGTTGCCAAGCTTGGCCCGCTCATTCGCTAGAATGTTCCAAGTTGCTGGTGCAGCGTCCTCTTTGCCGCGAAATTGCCCTTAAAAGACGGGCAACGAAGGCTTGGATGGTTTAGCCTGCGCCCTTTGATTCATGATTGCTTTCTTTGAGGAGTAGATGCCATGTCGATGGCTGACCGCGATGGGCTGATTTGGTTTGACGGAAAGATGGTGGACTGGCGCAGCGCCAACATCCATGTGTTGACCCATTCGCTGCACTACGGCATGGGTGTTTTCGAAGGGGTACGTGCCTACAACACAGTCAAGGGCACAGCGATTTTCAGGCTCACCGAACACACAAGGCGCTTATTCAACTCAGCCAAGATCTTCCAAATGGAGATCCCTTTTAGCCAGCAAACGCTAATCGATGCGCAGCGCGCTGTGGTACGCGAAAACAAACTCGAGTCCTGTTACATCAGGCCAATCGTTTGGGTGGGCTCCGAAAAGCTTGGGGTTTCAAAGCTTGGCAACAGCATCCACGTTGCCATAGCTGCCTGGCCCTGGGGCGCTTATTTGGGTGAAGATGGTTTGGCCAAAGGCATCCGAGTGAAAACCTCCTCATACACAAGACATCACGTCAATGTGTCGATGGTCCGTGCCAAAGCGAGCGGTTACTACGTCAACTCGATTCTCGCTAATGCCGAAGTTACCGCTCATGGCTACGACGAAGCCCTCTTGCTCGACACCGAAGGCTACGTGTCAGAAGGTGCCGGCGAAAATGTGTTCATGGTGCGCGACGGTGTGCTTTACACGCCCGACCTCGCATCCTGCCTCGACGGGATCACAAGAAATGCGGTCATAACCATTGCCCAGGATTTCGGTATCGAGGTCAAAGAAAAGCGAATCACCCGCGATGAAATGTACTGTGCCGATGAACTCTTTTTTACGGGAACAGCGGCCGAGGTGACCCCGATCCGCGAACTCGACGATCGTTGTATTGGCGCCGGTGCGCGCGGTCCTGTGACCGAACGACTGCAACAAATGTTTTTTGATGTCGTCAACGGTCGTGCCGAACGTTACGCCCACTGGCTCACGGCTGTCTGAGACCCTGTTGCAGGAATGATGAGCATGAGCGATACCCAGAACAAATCAAGTCCAAATCTTGCAGCCGTTGAATTACTTGCGGCAGATCTACCGGCCTTTTGTCCCAACCCTAAGATGAGCTTATGGAATCAGCACCCGCGGGTGTTTCTCGATGTCACGAAAGCCGACGTCGTGAACTGCCCTTATTGCGGCACCGCGTACAAGCTCAAGGCCGGGGAGAAGGCGCACGGCCACTGAGGAAGTACGCTGGCTGATTGTCCCTCCTAATTGGGTGGGCGATGCAGTCATGGCCCAGCCCCTGCTCGAACACATCGCCCATGCGGCAGGATCGGGGCGATGTGCCGTGCTAGCCGATGGCGTCATCGCCGATGTGTTCGAGGCGATGCCGCAACGTCCGCAGATTCTGCGCTTTCAGGAGTCTCATGGACGGCTACAGTGGCGAAAGCGGCAAGCGATCGCAAGGCATGTCCGCGGCCTTGGATTTAGCCACGCCTTGATATTGCCGCATTCGCTTAAATCATCGCTCATACCCTGGCTTGCTGGCATACCGCACCGAATCGGCCATGTCGGTGAGCATCGCTTCGGCCTTGTGAACCGGCGCCCCTTAGGGAGAGCCGGCAAGGCACGCGAGCAAAATATGGTGTCTTACTATCTTGCCCTGACCTCAGCCATCACGCCCAGCCGCGATGCGGCTCCACCACAAGCGCCCAGACTTTCGGTGGATGCTTCCCAGATTGCCGCCCAGCAAGCGCACTTTGGCTTGGGTGACTACTGGGTTTTTGCACCCGGTGCAGAATTCGGCCCGGCCAAGCAATGGCCGCTCGAGCACTGGCAGGCACTACTCGGCTTGATACCAAGCGCCCAAAGGCTTGCAATCCTTGGCGGCCCACGTGATCACGCCTTCGGTGAGGCCTTGGCGCAGAGCGCAAAGCCCGGCCAGAGGGTGGCTAATCTCTGTGGTCAAACCACAATGGCACAGGCCATCGCCTTGATCGCCGGCGCACGATTATTGGTTTCCAACGATTCTGGCTTAATGCATGTCGCCGCCGCTCTTGCGAAGCCTCAAATTGCCGTCTTTGGCTCGACCGACCCGATGCACTCCGGGCCTATCAACCCGCAGGCTATTGTCCGGTGGCTGAAACTTGATTGCTCTCCGTGTTTTCAGCGGCACTGCCCACTCACCCATCATGATTGTTTGCGCAACATCAGCCCTGAGGTACTTGCTCGGGATTTGCGCAGCATCAGCGCAAAGACCACTATGCTTGCGCCATGAAAAGCACGCTTTCACCTTTACGTTACGACAGCAGCGAAGCGGCTGAGGATGCGATCTACGAAGCACTTGCCCGTGGCGATCTTGAAGCCCTGATGGCACTTTGGAGCGATGAGGAAGATAGCGTTTGCATCCACCCATCAGGGCCGCGTCTGCTAGGCCTTGATGCCATAAGGCAGTCGTGGGCACTCATACTTTCTCAGGGCAATCTTGTTGTGGATCGATCGAAAATTCAGATCATTGCAGCAGGAACACTCGCGGTTCATAACCTGATCGAGACCATTCATGTCGTGGAAGCGGGCAGAGCCCGAGCCTTCCAAATGGCTTGTACTAATGTTTATATGCATGGCAGCCGAGGCTGGCGCATGGTTTTGCACCATGCAGCGGCTGTTCAGCAAGACACAAACCAAAGCATTGACGATCGCCCCAACGCGCGTGTCTTGCACTGAAAAAGCGATCGTTCGCCTGCGAGGCTACCGCGCACCATGGTGGGCGCGCAACGCGCATGTGCAAACGGTAACTGCCTCAAGGCTTAGCCAAAAGCCTGTGGTCAACTATCAGCGCAACATCTGGCAGACACCCGATGATGACGTGCTGGCTGTCGACGAGGTCATGTCGACCTGTGAAGCTGCTGTGCTTCAGAAAACGAGCGTACCGATCGTCCAAACCGAGGAGGGCCTATCAACGTCGAGGGCGCACAGGCGTCCAGCAAGCAGCTCGGTGCAGCTCGTGCTTTTTCATGGCTTGGAGGGTAGTTCTCAAAGCCATTACAGCCTTGCATTCATGCAAGAGGCTTTGCGATTGAACTGGCAAGGAAGTGTTGTTCACTTTCGCGGCTGCGGTGGCTTGCCTAATCGAAAGCCTCGTGCCTACCACTCGGGCGACAGCGCCGAAATCGACTGGATCTTGCGAAGATTTCGCAGCAGGCACGATGGTTTGCTCGTCGCAGTCGGTGTGTCGCTGGGGGCCAATGCTTTGCTGAAGTGGCTTGGCGAACAAGGCGAGTCGGCAAGCAAGCTGGTTGACGCATGCGCTGCGGTTTGCGCACCCCAGGATTTGAGAGCAGGCGCCTACGCCTTGGCAAGTGGCGTCAATCTCATGTATATGCGTTATTTTTTACATAGCCTTATACCTAACGCTCTCGAGCGCCTGCAGCGATTTCCTGGCCTATACGATAAAGCATCAGTTCTTCAATCAAGAACTTTTATAGCGTTTGACGAATATGTCACAGCCCCACTTCATGGTTTTAACGATGCTGAACATTACTGGGCAAGCAGCTCATGTGGCCCATGGCTTGGCGCAATTCGAAGCCCTTGTTTGGTTCTCAATCCTTTAAACGATCCCTTTGTGCCAGCAAAGTCGCTCAGAAGTCCATCGGGCCTGCACTCAAGCGTACAACTCGCTTATCCGCACGATGGTGGCCATGTTGGCTTCGTGCAAGGCGGCATGCCCATTACCATCGACTGGCTGCCAAAGACGATTTGTCAATGGTTTAAGGAAACGTTGAATGCTTGAAGCCTTAAAGACCAGGAGGTATTCGCGTGGATGAAGCAGTCGAACATGCGATGAAGCGCTGGCCACAAGTGCCAGCCGTCTTTGGCTGGTTAAGGCTTGACGCGCGCGGGCACTGGCACCTGATCCAGCGGGATGCACCAGGGTTTAACCCTGAAGAACATGGACGAGGCGAACCGATTACGAGCCCGCCGATCATCGATTTCATCGGCCGCAACTACGCTGTCGATGAACAAGGTCGATGGTTCTGGCAAAACGGACCGCAGCGAGTGTATGTGTCATTAGATGCCGCACCGCTCATCTTGCGGGTGTTGGAGTCGGTTGCCGACGCGAGCAAGCATCGTCTTGTGAGCCATACGGGCTATTTGGTCAACGACATTCAAGACGCTTGTATCGACCGACAGGGGCGCATTTTTTTACGCTGCGAACTCGGCCCTGCAATGATTCATGATCTTGACCTTGCACAACTTGCCATTGACGAAGCACAGCATGCTCCAGCGGTGGATTACCTTTGGCACTGGGACTCAGAAAGACATGGCAAGCAGGCATTTTGCTTAGCTGTCATTGATGATGCTTCGCAACACTATGGCTTTGTGTCGCGTCCAGCTTGAGGGCCCATGGCCGCCCGTTCAGCGCGCCAGCGCTGTAGCGCTTCGCGAAGTCGCGCATCAATAGCCGATGCATGAAAAAAATCTGCGTCTTTAGCCGACTGCGCGAGCTTTAATTGTTCGATAGCGGCCGGCAAAGCACCTTGCAGCCAAAAAACCTCAGCTCTTGCCCGGTGAGTGAGCGCGCGCTGGCCCTGTGATGCGTAGATTTTACTTAGCAAGTCCCAGGCGCGTAAATCATCTTGCCGTTCACTTAGCATTGACTCAACCCAGCGTATGGCCTCGGCCTGGCGTTGGGCACGCAGTAAGAGCTCAGCGTGCGCAAGTACAAGTCGCTTTTGCCTGGCAAACTGCTGCAAGGCAGCCTCACTTCGCGCAATCGCCTCTTGCATGTTTCCCTGGCCGGCAAGTGCTTGGATTTGCAGGCGCTCGATCGCCGATGCCGCCGAGTCATTGTTCAATCCCTCGTGCTGCAGCAAATCGCGAGCAAGCTGCGCGGCCTGAAAGGCATCGTGCCAACGAAGCTGGGCCTCTCGTACGCTTGCAAGGCCAAACCAGGCAGCAGCAAGATCAAGAGTACTTTGTTCTTTAATCTGAAACTCAAAACGTTCTGCGCTTCGTCGCAAACCGTCAACGCTGGGGTCAAGTAGGGCTTGCATCCTGGCTCGGATCAGACGAAAACCCAAGGAATCGGGCCATTGCTTATAACGCTCCTGGCGGATCCGCGCCTGCATATCTGACATCCGTTCGGTCGTCAGTGGGTGCGTGCGCAAATAGGCCGGTGCAGCCGACTCGTAAACCCGCGAGGCGCGCTGAATCCGCCCGAAAAAACTTACCATGCCTTGTGGATCGAAGCCAGCCCTCGTGAGCGTATCAAAGCCAATCCGATCAGCTTCGCGCTCGGCATCGCGTGAAAAAGAAAGCATCTGGTCCTGTGCCATCTGCTGGCCAAGCGCAATCAGCCCAGGTGTTGCTTGCGGATTCGATCTGGCAGCCAGTGCCGCAAGCACCAGCCCAACCATTTGCGCAATCCCAGCGTCGCGACTCTTCCCCAGCATACGAGCAATATGGCGTTGGGTCACATGGCCGATTTCATGAGCTAGCACACCCGCGAGTTCCGACTCACTTTCTGCAGCAGCGATAAGCCCGGCATGGACGCCGATAAAGCCACCAGGCAGGGCAAAAGCATTAAGGCTGCTATCGCGTACGAGAAAAAACTCAAAATCCTGACCGCTTTTTGATGCATCAATGAGCCGTCTACCTAGGGTATCGAGGTAGGCGATGACATCAAGGTCTTCGTCACCAGCCTGACTGCGCCGAATGTCGCGCATGATGCTTTCGCCGAGCTTGCGCTCGGTCGAAGGCGACAAACTCTCCGAAGACGGATCCCCTAGGGCAGGCAAGGCGCTTGGTGCGGCTCGGGCCAAGGACGCCGCTTCTGAACGCGCTGAAGTCACCCCGCAAGCGAATCCAAGCGACAGGGCACTGACTACGAGTCGGACCAGAGGCTTGCGAAAAACAGCTTTACTCATCTTGCTATGATTGTTGCATGAATGAAAAGTTCCATAAGAACGCGCTCACCCACTTCGATGAAGCCGGCCAGGCTGTCATGGTTGACGTTGGCGATAAAGCCATAACAAGCCGACAGGCGATTGCAGCAGGTCGCATTCGCATGCTGCCGAGTACTCGACAGCTGGTACAAGAGGGCAAAGCGGGCAAAGGCGATGTGCTCGCGGTTGCGCGGATTGCAGGCATTATGGCTGCCAAGCGCACTGCAGACTTGATCCCGCTTTGTCATCCCCTTAGCCTTAGCAAGGTCACAATCGACTGGCATTGGCTAGGCGACGATTCAATCGGTTGCGAGTCTTGCGTGCGATGTGAAGGGCGAACAGGCGTCGAAATGGAGGCCCTCACAGCGGTACAGATTGCCCTGCTAACAATCTACGACATGTGCAAGGCAGTTGACCGAGGCATGGTCATCGAAGCCGTTCAACTCATCGAGAAGCAAGGTGGTCGTAGTGGCCATTGGACAGCGAAGGATCTTTAACAGGTGATTCGTTGACCGCTGTTCCGCTTAAGCCCTATCCATTTTTCTTCGGTATCTTGTGGCGACAGTTTCGCTACCGAACCTTTGCGCTCGCCCTTTTCGCGGCTGGCGGCATCGGCCTCATGGGCTTTGAACCAATCCTCATGCGCGATTTAATTGACGCGCTCAGAGCCAACGAGACAGAAGCTGAAAACATTTGGCAACTATTTGCCCTCATCGCAGCGGTCTGGTTTGGCTCTGCGGCATGTAACCGAATCCGCGAGTGGGTTGATTTGTATACAGCGCCTGAGTTACGACTACAAGCTCAAGTCGAGGTTTATCACTGGCTTGATCAGCATGCACCACGCTTTTTTCAGGATCATTTGGCGGGAAGCCTCGGGCAAAAGGTCAAGCAAGCCGGCACTGCGTCGGTCGCGCTCTTGAGCATCGTCTTTGACGGCTTTATCCGCATGGTCGTTGCGATCTTGATGTCTTTCATTGTCCTTGCCGCGGCTCCGAGCTATTTTTTCTGGGTTTTTTTGTTCTGGCTGGTCGGCTTTGTTGGCCTTTCGATGTGGTTCACCCGCCGCTGCGTGCCCTTGTTTAAGGCCTTCGGCGAGGAGATGTCAGCTTCCACTGGGGTGCTTGTCGACATCAACACCCACATGGACGTGGTTCGAGGTAACGCCAAGCGATTGAGCGAGCGCTTGCGCGTGCTCGATTCGCTGCGATCCGAGCGCGGCGCCTCGATGAACACAAGGCGATTCTTGCTCTGGATGATGCTTGTAATGTACACGGCCCTGCTTGCCTTTCAGTGCGCCTTTATTGCCATGGGGATCGACGCCTTTTTGAAAGGCCTCATGGGTGTTGGCGATGTGGTCATGGTGATATCGCTTGCGGCGATTCTTGTCACCAACGTATGGGCGCTTTCAGGGCAATTGGTTGGGTTTTTCGAGCAAGTAGGCATTCTTGGGGCGGCATTAGCAGTGATTGCAAAACCCCACGACATCCTTGAAGCTATCGACGCAAAACCACTTCAAGTGCGCGGCGGTGAAATACGTTTTGAGAAAGTCAGTTATCAATATCGTAGCGGCGATCACTTATTTCGAGACCTCGACTTGCATATTCGTGCTGGCGAACGCATCGGTTTGGTTGGCCCATCGGGTGCAGGAAAAAGCACGCTTACCAAGCTTATTCGCCGCTACTACGATGTGAGTTCGGGACGGATCTTGATCGACGGCCAGGACATTGCCACCGTCACGATCGACTCACTGAACCTAGGGATTGCTGATGTGCCGCAAGACCCGGCACTTTTTCATCGCAGCCTGCGGGAAAATATTGCCTACGCAAAGCCTGAAGCCAGTGAAGCTTGCTTGTGGGAAGCCGCTAAAGCTGCGCACTGCGAAGCTTTCATTAACAATCGACCCGAGGGTTTTGATGTGATTGTCGGTGAACGCGGTGTACGACTCTCGGGTGGCGAGCGCCAAAGGGTCGCCATCGCACGCGCCTTTGTTAAAGATGCACCGATTCTGATCTTGGACGAGGCGACCTCAGCCCTCGACTCGGAAACCGAGTCCTTGATTCAGGACGCAATCGATCGTTTGTGCAAAGGGCGCACGGTGATCGCTATCGCCCATCGGCTTTCCACACTTGCGCGGATGGACCGTATCCTCGTCATGGATCAGGGCAAGATTGTCGAAGAGGGTACACACGCGCAACTACTGACTCTCAAAGGCCACTACGCCAGCTTATGGCAGCGCCAATCGGCCGGCTTTATTGGCCATGAGACAAGCGGCAACTAGTCGATCTTTAAGCCACCCTAGTCGATCTTTAAGCCGCGAATGACGTCAGCCCACATGCCATGCTCATTTTTTGCAAGGCTTGCAAGCTCGTCGGCCGAACTGTGCTTCACCTCAAAGCCCAGTTCGGTCATGCGACCGACCAGAGCAGACTGTGACAAACTCATCCTAGTCGCCTGATTTATTTTCGCGATTAAATCCCTGTTCAGACTTGTCGGTCCGTAGAGGGCAAACCAGCCGGTGACATCAAAGCCTGGCACCCCCGCCTCGACCATCGTCGGAATGTCGGGAAGCGCGCGGTTACGGGTTTTGGAGGTCACCGCAAGCGCTCTTGCCTTGCCGCTTTCATGGTAGCCCTTGGCGGTAATCACAATATCGAACATGAAAGCAATTTTGCCGCCCATCACATCGAGCATCGCCGGTGCATTGCCGCGATAAGGAACATGCACCATTTGGGTTTGCGTCATTTTCTTTAATAGTTCTGCCGATAAATGATTCGAACCACCAACGCCTGCAGAACCAAAGCTGAGCTTATCGGGATTAGCCCTGGCAAATGCAACAAGATCAGACACTGTTTTAAAAGGAAGATCTTTGTTGACCATTAAAACATTTGCATACTCGACCACCTGAGCAATAGGTGCAAGCTGGTTCAGGGGGTCAAAGTTGTTGCCCTTTTGCAAGTGCGGTGCGATTGAAATCGTTGGGCTCGCTGCGAAAAACAAATAAGATCCATCGGAGGGCGCCTGCGCAATGGTTTGCGCAGCAAGCATGCCGCTGGCACCACCCTTGTTTTCGATCACCACCGATTGGCCGATGACTTTCTCAAGCGTTGCGCCGAAAGAGCGCGCAGCGAGATCAACCGGCCCGCCCGGTGGATAACCCACCAAGAGGCGAATCGGCTTTGAGGTCCATGATGCTGTGTTTTGCGCCCAGGCGCTACTAAACGGATGAGTTTGCATAGCAGCCAGCGATGCGCCTGCGATCGCAATTCGCTTAAGCGACGTTCTTCGTTGGCCGATCATCGTTCTGTTTTGATTATCTTTCATGTGGTCTCCCCTTAGTTATCATTTATACAGCAATACGGGCTGTTCCATGGCTCAGAACAATCAAATCACGTTCTAAAACTTTGGTTTGAAAGGCATATGCTCCTGGCTCATCAAGTTTCCAAATCGAGGTTTCAAGGGTTTCTCCTGGATAAACCGGCGAAGAAAATCGTACCCCGATATCGACCAAGCCTGCGGGATTTCGCTCAGCACAGCTTTCGATCAATGACCGCGCAGCGATACCGAAGCTTGCAAGCCCATGCAATATGGGCTGTTTGAATCCCGCGGCGCTTGCCACTGCCGGATCTGCGTGAAGTGGGTTGTAGTCCCCCATGAGGCGGTAGAGCAGTGCCGATTCGGGCCGGCTTGCGAGCTGATGTTTCATATCGGGAGGGCGGCTTGGGACAGCAGGCCTTGAGGCAGGTGCATCATCGCTGCGCTGACCACGCTGGGTAAACCCTCCATCGCCGCGCATAAAGGTCGTTTGCGTCATCGTGGCGATGACAGCGCCCGTGTTTGCCTCACAGACCTTGCGCTCGCTAATCATCAATGCACCCTTATCTGCGCCTTTATCGATCACATGGGTCACGCGGCTGTAGCCCAGCACCTCACCAGCACTTGGCAGGACTTGGTGAAGATGCAGTTGCTGTTCGCCGTGCACAAGCTTCACCCAGTTGATACCGGTTGCAGGATTTTTAGCCCAAAACCCAGGATAGGCGAGAACGACCGCCATGGTTGGCAGAGCCTGGAGCCTGTCTTCGTAGCAAAGCCTTAAGGCTTGCTCATCACAGGGATCCATACCAGCACCGAGCGAAAGCGCATAAAGCATGGTGTCGCGTTCGCTATAACGATGACGAATAGGCTCGAACGCCCAGTCACGAAGGCGTTGTGCATCAAACATTTGGCTCATACCGGATCCCATGTGAAGACATCGCCCGAACGCTCCATCCCCAAAAAGTCAGCTTGCAGAGCTGGCATGGCATGCTCAGCAACGGATTGTGGATTCCAGCCTTCAGAACGATGCACTGATCGTATCGGTCGAGGCTGGCTCATCAAAAAGATTTCATTGTTGCGGACCGCAAAAACTTGAGCGTTGACCTTACTTGCCGCATCGCTCGCTAAGTAGACTGCAATCGGTGCGATTTTCTCTGGTGTCATTTGCTGGATCTTGGCGACTCGGGCCTGTTGTTCTGGGGTGTCGGTTGGGATCGAACCAATCATCCGGCTCCATGCGAATGGCGCTATACAATTTGATCGTACCTGATAACGCGCCATGTCAAGCGCAATCGATTTAGACAATGCCACTAGGGCCAATTTTGCCGCAGCATAATTGGCCTGACCCAGGTTGCCAATCAGACCTGAGGTTGATGTCATGTGCACGAATGCGCCTGACTGCTGCTCTTTGAAGAGATTAGCCGCAGCACGACTCATGTAATAACTGCCATAAAGATGTACTTTGATGACGGCATCAAAATCATCGTTACTCATCTTAAAAAAGAAACGATCACGCAATATGCCTGCGTTATTGACCACCGCGTCTAAACGACCAAAACGCGCTAGCGCAGCATCAACAATCCGCTGAGCACCTGCTGCATCGGCAACTGAATCCGTATTGGCAAACGCCTGACCACCTAGCGCGGCGATCTCCGAGACCACAGCTGCCGCTGGGCCTTGGTCATTGCCTTCGCCGCTCACGCTAGCGCCAATATCATTGACGAGCACTTTGGCTCCTTCTGCTGCCATGGCCAAAGCGATCGCACGACCAATGCCGCCACCGGCTCCCGTCACAATAACAACCTTATCTTGCATCATCCCCACGTTGCTTCCTCCAAATTAGGCCTACTGAGCATTCTGATGCACGAATCGAGAATCGCTTGGCACTAGCGTTTCAAGGCAGCTGCATTTGCGGCATCCAGCGCAAAACAAATTCGGTTCGTGAGGCAAGAAAAGCCGAATCGCGATGTTTGTCGTAGTGGCGAGGCCGTGGCAACATCGCAGCGAGACGCGCCGCTTGATAAGCATTGAGCTGAGAGGCTGGAATACCGAAGTAATGCTGTGCCGCTGCCTGAGCCCCAAACACACCCACACCCCATTCAGCGTAATTCAAATAAAGATGCAAGATGCGTTGCTTATCCATAACAGCTTCAATCATCAGCGTGATCAAGGCCTCCTGTGCCTTGCGCCAATAGCTGCGCTCACCCGATAAAAAAAGATTTTTGGCGAGCTGTTGGGTGATCGTTGACCCACCGCGGACGACGCGGCCTTTATCGCGGTTATGCATCCAAGCCTTTTCAATCGCCTCCCAGTCAATCCCATCGTGTTTCTCAAAACGCTGATCTTCGGCGGCAATAACCGCACGCTTTAAGTGCACTGCGATGCGCTGATAAGCGACCGGATGATGTTTGATCATCGGCACCTGCTTTGCCTGCTCGGCCATGAATGCGCTTTGCTCCGGATCAACGAAACGGAACCATAAAACCTGTACAAAATAAAAGCATTGAACGAAGCAAAACAATCCGAAAAAAATGAGCCCGAGGCGAACCAAGATTGACGTCAGCGAAAACGATCGTCTATTGCCCATCGATGGCTGCGCGCAAGTCCTTGTACACCTGCGCTGTTTGTGGCATCACGCCATGCCATAGCGCATAGGCATGTGCAGCCTGCCCAACGAGCATACCTAACCCATCGCTCGATTCGGCGCAGCCTGCATGCATAGCCTGCTGCATAAAAACGGTTGGTTTTGCAGCGTAGACCATGTCATAGGCAAGCCTGCTTTTTGCAAACATCGCATCGGGTACATCAAGCCTTTGTCCTGCCAAGCCCGCAGAGGTTGCGTTAATAAGGACATCGAAACCTTGGCTGCTTTTAAGGGTTTGCAAGTCCGAATAAGAACAAGCATCCAAAGCCTCATGATGTGGAACGTTATTAATGTCAATGCAAAGTTGCTTTGCTTTTTGAACATCTCGGTTCACCACACGGATGTGGCGACAGCCCGCTTCAAAAAGTGGAGCAATAACCCCTCGAGTCGCTCCTCCCGCGCCACAAATCAATACCGACAAACCCTCAAGCCTTAAGCCAAGACGACCGCTCAAGTCATCGACCAAACCAAGACCATCGGTGTTATCGCCGATGAGTTCGCCCTTGCTAAAGGCAATCGTGTTAACCGCAGCGGCAGACTTAGCCCGGTTGCTGACTTCCGAACAAATCGCGTAAGCCTCAATTTTAAACGGTAGCGTGACGTTTACCCCGTGACCGCCTGCTGCTTGAAAGGCTGCGAGTACATCAGCAAACCCGCCAGGCGCCGCATGCAATCGAGCATAGGCGATCTCATGACCAAACTGCTTGGCAAAGGCCTGATGAATGATTGGAGACCGGCTATGCGCAACCGGATGACCGATGACCGCAAAATACTTCATGAAGTGCGTCGCCTAGGAGTCAGTACGCAATCCTTCGCGTGTGAAATGCCACCACCTTACCATGCTGATCACATCCCCCTCAGCCCGCATGGCTGCATCAAAGGGCGCAAAAGGCGACGCAGCCCGGACAATGTCTTGAACAGCTTGGTTCAATTCGGGATAGCGCGATGCTTGGTGAATTTCAAGCTTCATCACACGTCCGCTTCGATCAACATCGACCCGCACCAGCACCCGATCAAAACGCGCCTGCCGCGCCAAGGCCGCAAAACGCTGGGTACCAACGCGCTCAATCTTTTCAACCCAACGATCGGCCCATGCCGCCCAGGAAACAGCCTTGGCATTGACCCCATACACCAGTCGCCGCGGCATATTGGACAAATGCCCCATGCGCTGATCGATTTGGGCTTGCAAACGTGCAAGTTCTCTTGCCTGCTCTAAATCAAACCCTGGCTTTTCAGGCACCTGCTGTTTCTTAGCTAGCCGCTCGGCATGGCTTTGCAGTTGCTCAGCTTTGAGCACTTCGTCCATCAAGGCTTGATGATGGGCTGAATCCTTAGCGAGCCGGTTTGCCAAATAGGGCGAGCGATAGCGCTCCCCGGCTCGATCGTCACCGCCTCCAGACATCGGTGCTTGGGCAAGTACTTCGGGCGCCAGCGGCGGCAAATCGTTTTGTGCGTTGACAAAGACCAATTCAAGACTCGATGGCAACTTGGGCCGCGAGGGCTGCATAAGGCCTGCCCAAGGGGTAAAAAAAAAGCCAAGGTGTAAGAGTGCAGAAAGGCCAAGCGCAACCCATAAGGCCTGGGCCTTGGGTGATCCCGGGTGGGCTTGGGCCATGGGCGTTCCCGGATGGTCCTGGGCCAAGGGTGTTCCTCGGTCAGCTCGTGCTCGGCCCATCGCCTGATGTTTGAGAAGATCCGTCGGCCGATTCAGCGCTGGGCTCATCGTCCCAAGCCAACATGCGAACTTCGATCGATAAATCAAGCCAATCCATCTTCACAAACTCAACCCACAGGCCTCGACCTGCATGCCCATCCGGCATATCGGGGAGTGCGAATACCAAAGGCGCATCTCTCAAACGAGCGCGCTGCTCACGTAGGGCAATAGCGCGAAAGCGCAAGGGGCGTTCAGCACCCTCGGGCTGCATTTGCTCGACCCAGCGCATGGACCAGTAGCGCTCCATGCTGTTCTGGTAATCGTTATAAGCATCATAGCGCGCATCAAAGCCCGCAATCACCCGATGCAAATCGGCGCTTTCCTGGCTGAACGGCGGACGTTGGCGAGTGGCCAGAGCGAGCAATTGCCGTTGATTCACGAGATCGGCATACCGGCGCAAGGGCGAAGTAGCCCACAGGTATTGCCCAACGCCTAGACCTTGATGCGCAATGGGGTGGGTGGTCATGCGTGCGCGACCCATCGACTGCGAGCGAAAAATCGCTGGCAACCGATTGAGTGCGACCCATCGCCCCCATCGTGAGTTGGCCAAAATCATCATCTCAGCAACGATTCGATCTAATGGTGCATCGCGACGACGTTGCTCGATCTCAACCCGATCGTCTTGAATACGAAAGTGAAAGTCGCTCCGAAACCGAGGTTCAGGCCGCCCCCGCACGGTTTCACGCTCGGCCTGGAGTCGCTTGCTGATTCGCCATAGTTGTCCAAGCGCTTGCATCAAATCCTCGGCAAGCACGGCCTTTGGCCAAACCGCACGCTCCCAGTCCTCAATCACTTGCTCATCAATGCTGCTTTCAAGTTGGTCGTGGCGTAAGTTGGCGCGTATCTTGACCCGTTCAAGTTTAGTCTCTTCCCCCACGACCTCGCATTGCCCGTTAAAGCGAACGTAAAGCGACAGCGCTGGGCAAAGCTTGCCTTCATCGAGCGAAAAGCAACGCACGATCGCCTCAGGAAGCATTTGGATTTTCTGACCCGGCGCATACACGGTTGACATCCGCTCCCTGGCCATCGCATCCCAGCGACTTTCAGGTGTGAGCAACAAGGCCGGGACTGCAATATGCACACCAAGGCTAAGCTCGTTGATGGTCTGCCCATCGGCCGCGTAGCTAATGCTTAAGGACAGTGCGTCGTCGATCTCCGTGGTGCTCGAATCGTCAATTGAAAACGCTTCGACAGCTGCTTGGTCGAGGGTATTGATATGCAACAGGAGCGATGCGATTGCCCTTTCGAGTTCGACTTGAGGAAAGGCCGCATCGAGCCCTTTCGGGAAATGCTCTTGTGCAAAGAGCTCCTGATGCAATTGCAGTGGGGTGGCAAATTGGCCGCAGGCTAAGAGCAGCCGCGCCGGCGATAACTGCCGCGCTTTGCAAGCCGCATCGATGGCTCGATAGGCCAATGATTGTTTGTCTGGCTTTAATAAGAGCGCAATAGGGCGCACCAACCCCACTGGGCCCTGAGGGTCAAGCCAATCATGAGGCCATTGATCTTGCGCTAACGAGCCAGCCCAGGCTTGGACCATCTCATCTTGCTGACGTCGTCGTTCGAGCGCTTGCAAGGCGCGATCGATTTGCTCACGTGGCTGGGGGCGAAAAAGCCCCCGTCCGCGACGCAAAAACCAAATCGGTGCCTCTTGCAGGCATATGAGCATAGCGCAGGCTTGAACTGCGTTTGGGCCGCTGCCAAAGTACTCACTTGCCAGAGTCATGAAGTCGAGGTCACCAGCGATTTCTTGGTTGCAGGTTTCCCAAATAAAAGCCACATCGAGCTCAGCAGCCATCGCTTTAGCCTGGACCAGCAAGTCTTGCGGTCCAGGTTGCGAAAATCGCATAAACATGTGGTTTTGTTTAACTTTGCTGCGTCGACCACTGGCTTGCTCGATCTGCACACTTGCCGGCGCTTCGGCAAGCAATTTGCCGCAGCGTAATTGCCCTTCTTCTTCAAAAAGAGCAAAAGGCCCGCTGCCATGGACCTGCGCGGCGTTGGTCTGATCTTTACTCAAGCGGCCTCTAGCGCATCAAGCAATCGCTGATGAATCCCACCGAATCCGCCATTACTCATAACGATGATGCAGTCATGCGGCCTCGCCGACTTAGCGATCGCATTAATCAGTTCATCCATCGCATGGTGAACCTGCAACTTGTCGCCGAGCGGCGCAAGTGCGCCAGCAACATCCCAGGACAGCCCGCCTGCATAGCAAAACACAAGATCAGCTGTTTGCAGACTCGGCGCTAGTCTTGCGGCCATCGCCCCTTGCTTCATCGTGTTTGTTCGCGGTTCAAGCACGGCAATGACGCGCCCGGTGCAAAACTCAGCTGCTGCTGCGAGACTGGCCTCAATCGCGGTGGGGTGATGCGCAAAATCGTCGTACACGTGAATCTCACGGACGCTACCACGCCACTCCATACGCCGCCTTACCCCGCGAAAACCGGCAAGATGTTCGATCGCCTGCTCAGGCTCAAGACCAAGACAACGAGCAGCCGTCAGCGCGGCGAGGCAATTATTGCGGTTAAATGCTCCCGACAGTGCGAGCTTGAATGAACCGATTGTTCGCTTTGCATCATGCAATTGGATGATTTGGCCACCGTCGATCGCTTGCGAGGCCGCGACCCAAAGTCCCTTTGTGGCATCACCGAATCGCTCAAGCTGCGACCAGCAACCACGGGCAATAACACGTTCGAGCGCTTGGCCTGCAAGTTCTTGTGCTGGCATCACAATAAAGGCTTGGCGTGCCATCATCCGCACCAAGTGATGGAACTGGGTTTCAATCGCGGCAAGATCAGGAAAGATGTCAGCGTGATCAAATTCAAGATTATTGAGCACCGCTACCTGCGGTCGATAATGCACAAACTTTGATCGCTTATCGAAAAATGCAGTGTCGTATTCGTCTGCTTCGATCACAAATGGCGCATTGGGCGAACCCAAATAACCACTCGATTCGAAGTCGTGCGCAACCCCGCCAATCAAGTAACCGATGTCTTGTTTCAATCCCTCGCGAAGCAAGAAGGCACTGATTGCGGTCGTTGTGGTTTTGCCATGCGTACCTGCAATTGCAAGTACAGGCCGCGATCCCAGCACAGCCTCGCTCAACCATTGAGGGCCTGAGCGATAGGGCAGCCGGGCATCCAAAATCGCCTCCATCAGGGGATTACCGCGCGAGACCACATTGCCTATGACAAATAAGTCAGGCTTTAAGGCGATCTGATCAGCCGAAAAGCCTTCAAGAAAATCGATGTCGAGCGCCCGCAGTTGATCGCTCATCGGAGGGTAGACATTGGCATCACAGCCTGTGACCCGATGCCCGGCCTGACGGGCTATGGCGGCGAGACCGCCCATGAAGGTGCCCGCAATACCTAATATGTGAATATGCACGATGCCGTCATTTTAATCAGCAAACGACAAGAACCATGGCTTCACGAACACATGATGAAATCCGCGAACAACTCGCACAACATATCGCCCAGTTGATCGCAGACCACGGCCTTGAGCCTGGGCAGGCCCGAAAACGAGCGCTCGAATCGCTCAGTGGCGGGCAGCGTCTGCCAACCAGTGCGATACCTGATGCCTTGCATATCGATCGCGCGTTGCTTGAACATCTCGAACTATTCGATCCGCATCATGGCCAACGCCTGCAGCGCATGCGCCAAGTTGCCATTGCGATGATGCGAAGCATCGCACCCACACCCGTGCTTGCGACCGGCGCCGTGTGGAAAGGTATTGCCATCCAGGATGCCCCAATCCATTTACAGGCCTTTCCTGAGGACACAAAACAGTTACATTTTCGACTGCTCGATCTCGGACTCGATCCTGAGGCCTTGTCCTTGAGACATTTCAGAACGGGCAAAGCGATTGAAGCACTGGGTGTCCATTGGCAGGGCGAGGCGATCATGATTGCGATGTACACCCCTGTTGATTTCCGTGGTGCGCTGCAGCCGACCCACATCGGCGGGCAAAGCCTCGTCGAGCGTGGCGATGTGCTGGCACTTGAAGCAAAACTTGGGCCTTTAGACCCGGCAAGCCATGCTAAAAGCCGTGCCATCATGAGGCCTTACTGACGAGGACTAACCTTTCGTATAAGATCGCGCGCCATGAACGCCTCAGAAACACAGGGGAAGCGCTTGTTAATGCGCATGCTCAGCCTGCTCGCACTCGCCTTTATCCTGACAGCCGCTGGTGCGTGGTTTGCTACCCGCTACTACAGCGAGCAACCGGCGGCCCACCACGCAAGCCAGACTTTTTTTTCTCAGCGATTTGAAACTGCGGACAACAGTCCCCTAGAACTGTCGAGCCTTCGCGGCAAGGTGATCGTGGTGAATTTCTGGGCGACCTGGTGCCCCCCATGCGTTGAAGAAATGCCCGAACTCGATGCTTTGCAGCGCGAGCTTGAGGCCTCATCACCCAACCGTGTCAAAATAATCGGTATCGGTATTGATTCACCTTCTAACATACGGCAATTTGCAGCAAAATCGCCTGTTGGCTACCCCCTCCTACTTGGCGGGACAACAGGCAACGAACTAGCGCGTCTATTTGGAAATGACAAAGGCTTGTTGCCTTATACGGTAATAATCGGGCAAGATGGCAACATGTTAAAAACAATTGTCGGAAAAGTGCGCATTGATGCGCTTCGAACTCAAGTGCGGGCTGCCCTTTAAATGAGTGCTGAGCAAACGGCCTCGGCGCCTTCTGTATTGGTGATCCAGGGCCCGAATCTCAACATGCTCGGCCGTCGCGAGCCAGCGATCTATGGCCATGAAACACTTGAGGACATTCACCAGAGGCTGCGTGCAGCAGCGCACGCGATGGGCCTGGGTCTTGATGTCTTCCAGAGCAATCACGAAGGCGCCCTGATTGATCGTATCCATCAGGCGCGCGATGAATCCGTTGGGTTCATTCTTATCAACCCTGCCGGCTTCACCCACAGTTCGGTCGCGCTACGCGATGCGCTTGCCGCCGTTGCAATTCCCTTTATTGAAGTACACCTTAGCAATATCCACCAGCGGGAGGCCTTTAGGCATCACTCGTATTTTTCTGATCTTGCGATCGGAAGTATTGTTGGACTTGGCTCGCAGGGCTACGAACTCGCCCTGCAAGCGGCAGCAAGGCGCTTGCAGGCTTAGCCCTTGGCGGGCGGCACTCAAGCCAGCGAACCGAGACAGCCTGGCCTCAGGCGCTCAAAGCATTTAGGACATGTCGATGGACTTACGAAAAATTAAATCATTAATCGATTTGGTCTCTGAGTCGGATATATCAGAGTTGGAAATCACTGAAAACGAAGGCAAGGTGCGGATTGTTAAAGCGCAGCCAGGCTTGAGCTTGCCTCAAATGAATGCGCTCGCATCGATGCAGTCACTACACATGCAAGCGCCAATCTCACTCACGAGCCTGCCTGCGGCACAAACCCTCAACCAAAGTCCAACGCAAGCCCAAGCCATACCCGCTCCGGGAGATGCGCCCAATGCCGAAGCCAAGCACCATGGTCATGTGGTGAAGTCACCCATGGTTGGTACTTTTTATCGTGCTTCGCAACCAGGCGCAGACCCCTTTGTCCAACTAGGGAGCAAAGTGGGTGAGCAAGATGTGCTTTGCCTGATTGAGGCGATGAAGCTGCTCAACGAAATCGAGGCCGGCAAGGCGGGCACCGTTACCCAGATTCTTGTAGAAAACGGCCAACCGGTTGAGTATGGCCAGCCACTATTCGTGATCGAGTGAGGCCAGTCCTTGCCAATGTCCGATAAGCAGGCTGCGCCCTTCGTGTGAGAGACCGATGTTTGAAAAAATATTAATTGCCAATCGCGGCGAAATCGCGCTTCGAATTCAACGCGCTTGCCGAGAGATGGGTATTCGGACGGTTGTGGTCCACTCCGAAGCAGATACCGAAGCCAAGTACGTGAAGCTAGCCGATGAGTCGGTATGTATTGGCCCTGCCCCGTCCCGCGAAAGCTACCTCAATATTCCTGCGATTATTTCTGCTGCCGAGGTTACAGACTCTGAAGCCATCCACCCAGGTTATGGGTTTTTATCTGAAAACGCTGACTTTGCCGAGCGGGTTGAGCGATCGGGATTTGTGTTTATCGGACCCAAGCCCGAGTCGATTCGGATCATGGGCGATAAGGTCAGCGCCAAACAAGCGATGAAATCAGCAGGTGTTCCCGTAGTACCGGGATCTGAGGGCGCGCTTCCTGACGACCCCAAAGAGATTGTTCGCATAGCGAGGCAGATTGGCTACCCCGTTATTATCAAGGCGGCAGGTGGCGGTGGCGGGCGCGGCATGCGCGTGGTGCATACCGAAGCTGCGCTCATCAATGCCGTGACGATGACGCGAAGCGAAGCGGGAGCAGCATTTAACAATGCAAGCGTTTATTTGGAGAAGTTTCTCGAGCAGCCCAGGCATATCGAAATTCAAATTCTCGCAGACGGTCAGGGCAATGTGGTCTACCTTGGGGAGCGCGATTGTTCGATGCAACGTCGGCACCAGAAGGTCATCGAAGAAGGACCCGCACCAGGGATAGCCCGCAAGCTGATTGATCGGATTGGCAGCCGATGCGCCGACGCTGCAAAGAAGATTGGCTATCGCGGCGCAGGAACCTTCGAGTTTTTATTTGAGAACGACGAGTTCTACTTCATCGAAATGAACACCCGGGTGCAGGTTGAACACCCGGTCACCGAAATGATCACCGGGATCGATATTGTTCAACAACAGATTCGAGTCGCGGCGGGTCAAAAACTCATGTTCAGGCAAAAAGACATCGTGCTCAAAGGCCATGCCATCGAGTGCCGAATCAATGCCGAAGACCCCTTTCGATTTACCCCATCGCCCGGCCGCATCAGCCACTGGCATCCTCCTGGCGGGCTTGGCGTGCGCGTCGACTCGCATGCTTATACCAATTATTTGGTACCTCCTCACTACGACTCGATGATTGCTAAAGTCATCACCTACGGTGACAGCCGCGAGCAGGCCATGGCGAGGATGCGCATTGCACTTTCTGAGATGGCTGTCGAAGGCATCCAAACGAACCTGGCCTTACACCGGGAACTGCTCGCGGATGCGCGTTTTATGCAAGGCGGCACTTCAATCCATTATTTGGAACAAAAACTTGCCCAACGCCCCCAGCCCTGAAGATCTTCAATGGTTTGAGCTTTCCTTAGTGCTTGCGGCATCCGAAGCGGAGCAGCTTAGCGATTGTTTACTCGAGGCTGGCGCGGTATGTGTGCAGGCTGAGGACGCGCAGGCAAACACCGAGGACGAGCAAGCCATCTTTGCTGAGCCTGGACTCGAGGACCCTCACCCGCGTGTTTGGGCCCAAACACGGCTTACTGCCCTATTCGAATCGAGCCCGCGCCAGGCCGATCATCAAGCGCTTGCGCTACTTGCCAATGCTTGCGATCAAGCAAGGATCGCCTTAACGAGCTCATGGCAACTCAAGGCGCTCGAAAACCAGGACTGGGTGCGCTTGACCCAATCGCAGTTTCAGCCCATCGAGATTGGTGAACGTTTGCTGATCACCCCGAGTTGGGAACCTGAACAGGCCACACACGTCGGGCGAAAGCGCTTAGTCCTCGACCCGGGCCTTGCATTTGGGACTGGCTCGCATCCGACAACTGCGCTTTGCTTGCGCTGGCTTGACGCTCACCTGCGCGGCGCAGAGCGTGTCATCGACTACGGTTGTGGTTCTGGCATCTTGGCGATTGCCGCGGGCCTGTTGGGTGCAACAAGCATTGATGCGATTGATATCGATCCTCAAGCCTTGATTGCCACAAAAGAAAACGCCAAGCGCAATCGGGTTGATTTGCAGACCCATCTGACGCGGGCTGATCGACTTGCACCTGCCGATATGGTGCTTGCCAATATTCTCGCAGCCCCTTTAAAGCTGCTCGCACCCGCCTTGGAGAGCCTCGTCAAGCCAGGTGGCTATTTGGTCCTTGCCGGACTTCTCACACGCCAAGTTGATGAAGTTGCGAATTGTTATGCAACGATACGTTTGCAGGCATGGCAAGATCTCGACGGCTGGAGCGTGCTTGCAGGGCAGCGCCCCATTGAAGGCCATTAAAACCAGCAACCTTTACCCAAACGGCCAGGCAGTGATGCATTCAAAGCTCGATAAAACCCCCATCCCAAACAATAAGGCAGTGCTTCGCGATAAAAACCCCAGCGCAAGCAGCAAGGCAGTGCTTATTAGTGGCTCGATCGCTTTTGACTTTATTTTGCTTTTTGACGGGAAGTTCAAGGATCATATCCTCGCCGATCGCATTCATATGTTAAACGTTGCGTTTTTAACGCCACAACTTCAGCGTCAAGATGGGGGGTGTGCAGCCAATATCGCCTACACGCTCGCTAAGCTCGGCGGCTGGGCGCGGCTCTTAGGCAGCGTGGGGCAGGATGCCACCGATTATTTAGCGCGGTTGGCCTCTTATGGGATCGACCTTGGATCGGTTCAACAACTTACCGATTGTTATAGCGCTCAAGCTTTCATCACAACCGATACTGAAGCCAATCAAATTACTGCCTTTCATCCCGGTGCGATGAATAAGGCGCATGAACTCGATGTCAGACAGGCGATGATCGATTGCAAGTCTTGCGCATGGGGCATTGTTGCGCCAAACGGCAAACAAGCGATGATCGAACACGCCGCAGCCTTTGCGCAAGCGGGCGTCCCCTTCATCTTTGACCCAGGTCAAGGTCTTCCCATGTTTTCAGGTGAGGAATTGCTAAGCCTCATCAAGCTTGCTGACGCTTTGATTCTCAATGACTATGAGGCCTCCATGCTGATGCAAAAGACAGGCTTGGATGAAGCGGCGCTTGCCAGCGAGTTAAAGGCGCTTGTGATTACACGCGGTGCTGAGGGCAGTCGCCTGCTCGAGCAAGGAAGAGTCATTGAGATTAAGGCTGCACCCGCCCAACAGGTCGTCGACCCAACAGGTTGCGGCGACGCATTTCGCGGCGCTGTACTCTATGCACTCTCGAAGGCCTGCTCCTGGGAAGATGCCATCAGGCTAGGCACGATCTTGGGTGCCATCAAAGTCGGCTATGCGGGCGCACAAAATCACCCCGTTGATCGCCATGAAGTTCGGCGGCGATGGTCAGAACACTTTGGCGACAACATGCCCGAAGAACTTAGATAGGCACTGCCACGTCAATCAAAGTAAGCAAGAAAACCCAAGGATTTGAATTCAAGCAAGGCCGCAACCCCTCAGGTTCGCGGCCCTTTTCTTGCCAACCCTAAGGCTTATCACCCGTCGGGAAGGGCCATGCCGGGGCTGCCTTTTTCGCTGCTGCTTTTGCAGGCGCCTTTGCCTTGGCAGCGGTCTTCATGGCCTTTGCTGCTTTTTTTGCCGCAGGCTTTGCGATTGCCTCTTTCACTGCTGGCTTGGCGACTGCCTTTTTAGCAGCTGCTTTGCTCGGCTTTGCTGCGGCCTTCGTTGCCTTTGCTGCAGCTTTAGTTGACTTTGCTGCCGCTTTGGCAGCGGCGGCGGGCTTAATGGCTGCTTTTTTCGCTGCGGGCTTTCCGGGCTTAGCGGCCTTCGAAGCGGCGGGCTTCTTAGCTGCTTTATCAGCAGGAGCAGCAGCCTTTGGCGCTGCTTTCTTGCCCGCAGCTTCTGTAGTCTTCTTCACCGGTGTGGATTTTGCTGCGGCCTTTTTAGTGGTCGACTTTTCGGCCTTTGCCTCTGGCTTTGCAGCCTTTGCAGCGGCTTTCTTTGCCGCAGTCTTTGCGGCAGGCTTCTTGGCAGTTGCCATGGTGGAACTCCTTTTTCATGAGATCACGACGATGAAAGTCTCGATCAAAAAGCTGAAACAGACTTAGGCGCCTGCTCACCCTGCGTCACAAGACTATTCACCGGTGCAAACCTCTTAGTGGGTCGCACCGACGAATGCCACTGGCTGCTCAGAGAAATAGTGACTCCCGAGCAGCCTAAAACCCTGTGCATCGCCTTGACCATGGCGCTTAGTCCCAACTCAGGGCACCTCCGGTCTGGTATTCGATGACACGGGTTTCGAAAAAATTTCTTTCCTTTTTCAAGTCGATCATCTCGCTCATCCAAGGGAAAGGATTTTCCTCTTGGGGAAAGAGAGCATCGAGCCCGATTTGCTGCGCACGACGATTAGCAATAAACCTTAAATAGCCTTTAAACATCGAAGCATTCAGACCAAGCACACCTCTTGGCATGGTGTCTTCTGCGTAGGCATACTCCAAATCAACAGCACGCAAGAACAAAGCCTTAATCTCTTCGCGAAAGCTCGCCGTCCAAAGCTGCGGATTCTCAAGCTTGATGGTGTTGACCAAATCGATCCCGAAATTGCAATGCATCGATTCGTCACGAAGAATGTATTGGTACTGCTCAGCAGCGCCAGTCATCTTGTTTTGACGGCCAAGGGCGAGTATTTGCACAAAGCCGACGTAGAAGAAGAGGCCTTCCATCAAACAGGAAAACACAATCATCGACTTCAGCAAATCCTGGTCGGCTTGGAGCGTGCCTGTTTTAAAATTTGGATCAGTTAAGGTGTCGATAAAAGGAATCAGAAATTCATCCTTATCCCGAATCGACTTTACTTCGTGGTAGGCGTTAAAAATTTCGCCTTCATCTAATCCCAGCGACTCCACGATGTATTGATACGCGTGCGTGTGAATCGCCTCTTCAAAGGCCTGTCTCAATAAAAACTGCCGGCATTCAGGCGCGGTGATGTGCCGGTAAGTACCCAATACGATATTGTTGGCTGCTAAGGAATCAGCCGTCACAAAAAAACCCAAATTACGCTTAATGAGTCGTCGCTCATCCTCGGTCAGACCCTGAGGCGACTTCCAAAGCGCGATATCGCGGCTCATATTAATTTCTTGCGGCATCCAATGATTGGCACAGGTTGCAAGATACTTTTCCCAGGCCCACTTGTACTTAAAGGGAACGAGTTGATTGACATCGGACGCACCATTGATGATGCGCTTATCTTCAACTTTGACCCGCCGATCACTCATCGCCGATGCGCTCGACGATTCAAGCGGCATCGAATCGATAAGTGGGGCCTGCGCCGGCTTAAAGCTCGGCAGGCCTTGCGGTTTTCGAATGAGGGTTTGTGGTTCGTCCCAAGACAACATGGCTTTCTCTCGCTTTACTCAATCAATACGTACACAGCGTTTTGAATCAATCGACTACCTGGCAGGATTGAAATAAAGCATGCCGATCATAGTCGTTGAACAAAAGCACTGCAACAAAAAGTGAACGCTTTACAACAAACAAAACAGATCTTTTAAATAGATCGGTATGATTTTCTTTCACATTACTGGCAGGCTTCGCACTCGGGATCATCAATTGCGCAAAATTTAGGACTATCGCTTGATACCGCAGGACTTGTCGAAGCACTCGCGGCATAGCTAAATCCCGCTTGCATACCAGCACCGTCGGCCGATACGGCATTAAGTTGGCCGAGTCGATCGGTGGTCGACTTTTCTGCACTCGTTGCCCCAAGGGTACGCAAGTAATAAGTGGTCTTGAGTCCACGCAACCAGGCCAGGGTATAGGTGTCATGCAAACGCTTGCCCGATGCGCCGGCCATATAAATATTGAGCGATTGCGCTTGGTCGATCCACTTTTGGCGCCTTGAAGCCGCCTCGACCAGCCAGCTCGGATCAATCTCAAAGGCTGTGGCATAAATTTCCCGAAGCGATGCCGGAATGCGATCGATTCTTGCAAGTGAGCCATCAAAGAACTTCAGATCGGAAATCATCACCTCATCCCATAGTCCAAGCCTCTTGAGATCACGGACAAGGTAGTCATTGACGACAGTAAATTCACCTGAGAGGTTTGATTTGACGTAAAGATTTTGGAAGGTCGGCTCAATACATGCGCTGACGCCAATGATGTTTGAAATCGTCGCAGTGGGGGCGATTGCTACGCAATTTGAATTGCGCATACCGTAACGTGCGATACGTTGACGCAAAGCTGTCCAATCCATGCTTTGACTGCGGTCGACCTCAAGGTAGTCGCCGCGCTCTTGCGCCAAAAGATCAAGGCTGTCGTGGGGCAAAATGCCGCGATCCCATAAGGATCCCTTAAAGCTTGAATAAGCGCCGCGTTCGTTGGCCAGCTCGGTCGATGCCCAGTAGGCGTAATAACAGACTGCTTCGGTTGATTGATCAGCAAAAGCCACTGCCTCTTGGCTCGCATAAGGCACACGCATCAAATGCAAGCAGTCCTGGAAACCCATGATACCGAGACCGACAGGGCGATGCCGCAGGTTTGAGTGCCTTGCTTTGCCGACAGCGTAATAATTAATATCAACCACGTTATCGAGCATACGCATGGCTGTGTTGATGGTGTTGCGCAGTTTCTCGTGATCAAGCTCCCAGCGGCTTCCCGACTCATCACGAACCTCGCGCATATGGGCGACCAGGTTCACCGAACCAAGATTACAAACCGCGATCTCATGATCGTTGGTGTTGAGCGTAATTTCGGTACATAAATTAGAGCTGTGTACGACACCAACATGTTGTTGGGGCGATCGCACATTGCAAGGATCTTTAAAGGTGATCCAAGGATGACCGGTCTCAAACAACATAGAGAGCATTTTTCGCCACAACTGAACCGCCTGCACCGTCTTAAAGAGCTTGAGTTCGCCGCGAGCAGCCTTTGCCTCATATTCCGTGTAGGCCTGCTCGAAGGCCTTGCCAACTTTCTCATGTAAGTCAACGCAGTCGGCGGGCGAAAACAAGGTCCAACTCGCATTTTCCATCACCCGTTTCATGAACAGGTCCGGAATCCAGTTAGCTGTGTTCATATCGTGGGTGCGACGGCGATCATCGCCGGTGTTCTTGCGCAATTCCAAAAACTCTTCGATATCGAGATGCCAGGTCTCTAAATACGCGCACACCGCACCTTTACGCTTGCCGCCTTGGTTCACGGCAACAGCCGTGTCGTTGACCACCTTCAAAAAGGGCACAACCCCCTGACTCTTTCCGTTGGTTCCTTTGATATGACTTCCAAGGGCACGAACCGGCGTCCAATCATTGCCAAGCCCGCCCGCGTATTTCGCGAGCAAAGCGTTTTCTTTGATCGCCTCGTAAATACCGTCGAGATCGTCGCTCACTGTCGTGAGGTAGCAAGAGGAAAGCTGCGAGCGTTGCGTTCCCGAATTGAACAGCGTTGGTGTGCTGCTCATGAAATCAAAGCTCGATAACAATTCATAGAAGGCGATCGCTTTGGCTTCGCGGTCGATTTCATTGAGGGCAAGCCCCATTGCAACACGCATGAAAAAGGCTTGAGGCAACTCAATACGCTGCTCATCGATATGCAAAAAATATCGATCATAAAGCGTTTGCAAACCCAGATAACTAAACTGTTGGTCACGCTCTGCACTAAGAGCAGCCCCGAGTTTGGCCAGATCAAAGCGTCGCAATTCTTCGTTGAGCAAGCCCGCTTCGATGCCACGCTTGATGAATTGTGGGAAGTAATGCGCGTAGCGCTGGTGCATTTGTTGCTGGCTGACGACCTCTCCGAGGACCTCTTTGCGCACCGTATGCAGCAAAAGCCGGGCTGTCACCTGACTATAGGCGGGATCCTTCTCAATCAGCGAGCGTGCCGAGAGAATGGCTGACTTATAGACTTCATCAAGCGGTACGCCGTCGTAGAGATTTTTGACCGTCTCTTGCAAGACCGCCTCAACGCTCACCACCTCATGTAAACCTTCACAAGCCGAGGCAATAACAGCGCTTAAGTCGTCCATATCGAGCGGCATGCTGTGGCCCGCATCGGTCACATGCAGGCTCGATGCTGGCGCATGACTGCTTTGGCCTTTGGCGGCGCGCTCCTGCGAACGACGTTCGCGATAGAGCACATAAGCCCTGGCCACTTCGTGCTCACCCGAGCGCATCAAGGCAAGCTCTACATGGTCTTGCACATCTTCGATATGGAAGGTACCGCCGCCAGGCTTACCACGCGTGAGCGCTTGCACCACATTTTGGGTGAGGTCCTCTACGAGTTCCCTAATTCTTGCCGATGCCGCTCCCTGGCCTCCGTTGATGGCCAAAAAAGCCTTGGTCATGGCTACGGAAATCTTCACCGGTTCAAAGGCAACCACCGAGCCATTGCGGCGGATCAGTTTGAAATCATTTAAGGCCGATTGAATAGCGAGGGCCCCAGGTGCTCCAGAGTCTCCCATCATGACGCCGGAACGCGGGCCCGCTGTGGGATTGCTTTGGGAATGGGGGCTTTGCTGCATGGTTTTCCTCCGGGGGATGCCTAAATGGCCAGTACTTGAGTGGGCCTATCTTGCACGATAGGTTGGTTGAATACGGTGTAAGACCACTAGATGTAGTGGTGAAATGCTTTCTAGGCACAAATTCTAGTATTCCTCGCCACGAACAGCAAGCACCGGCCGGCGGTCGAATTCGGCCGGCCAACTTGCGCCCCGAGGCCCGTCAATCGGGCTTAGCGCCGCCTTCAATCCGACGCGATGCGACGATGCAAGGCAAAACCCCCGCTGTATCCACGCCTGCCGCTACCGCGCCGACACTGAGCCCTCAGGATTTGGCTTTTGCATGATTTTCATCGCAAAACCATTGCCCGCCTTGGCTCAGCGCCATACTTTGCGGCGACCAAGCGCCGCAATGAGTGCAGCGCACCATGGTTTGCGCATGCTGCTCGTTCTGCCCCTTGCGCGCAGACTGCCCGGTTTGCGCTTCTTGCTCGGGCAACGAGGGATCTTTCTCGGCTTCTTGCTTGACGCGCGTTGAGCGGTACTTGGTCCGAGACCAGGCTTTCCAGAGCAACCAGCCAAGGGTACCTAGTAAGAGGAATAAAAACCAACGCATAGCGAACTCGTCGAGCTTCAATCAAGCAATCATGGTCTTAAGCCCCAAGGCTGCGTTGCAAAACCACTTCGAGCACAAAGCGGCTGCCAACATAAGCGAGCAAGAGAACAAAAAACCCAAGTAAGGTCGCCCGAGCGGCAGCGGCACCGCGCCAGCCACGGCTTCGATGACCCCACAGTAACAGGCCGTAGACAAGCCATGAAAAGAGCGTAAGTACCGACTTGTGATCAAGCCTTAGCGCGCGACCGAAGACCTCTTCAGAAAACAGCACCCCACTGATTAGGGTAATGGTCAAAAGGAAAAACCCGATGGTCAAGTAACGAAAAAGCATGCGCTCCATCGCTAACAACGGTGGCAACTGATCAAACAAACCGTCGTCGAGCAATCGGGCACTGTGCGATTGCAACACGCGAGCCTGGATCAGAATGAATACAGCGAGCGTAGCTGCAAGCAAAAACACGCCATAGGCCAAGGTGCCAATCAGCAGATGCGGTACAAACAAGACCGATACAGTGCCCTGAAAGACATGGCCCACAAAAAACCAGGGCAAAACCAAGGCAACCGCAGCGAGCGGCGCAACCACCGTCGCTGCGCCCTCGAGTCGACTCCGACGAGCCTCCCAAACAAGGACCACAAGCGCGAGCCAAAGGGTTGCTGAGAGCGCTGAGGCAAAGCCATAGCGCAAACCTTCGAGCGCCATGATCTGGCTTGCAAGCACTGGGGCATGCATACCAAGGGCGATTGCGAGCACCGCAAGGCCTTTGGGATGGCGACGGCGCATTGTCACCGTGGCGAGCAAATAAGTGACCGCCGCTGCGATGGTGAGCCAGCCTTGCCAATGGTGCAAAAAAGAAAGTGGGGACGCCATAAACTTGCCATCAAACTTGCGAATCGGCACAGGGAGCCGGCCTGCGTTAAAGTGTAGAGCACTTCACTGGTCCAAATACGCAAGGCGCCGTTAAAGCATGCTTGAAAACCTATCTCAACGACTTGCCAAGGTTGTAAAGACGATCCGTGGTGAGGCCAGACTCACCGAATCCAACACCCAGGAGATGTTGCGTGAAATCCGCCTAGCGCTACTTGAGGCCGATGTCGCACTGAGTGTGGTGCGCGACTTTGTAGCCAAAGTCAAAGAGCGCGCCATGGGCCAGGAAGTCATGGCAAGTCTCACACCAGGTCAAGCCCTTGTCGGCGTGGTGCACGATGCATTAGTTGACTTGATGGGCGGCAAAGGCGATGCGGCCAAATTGAATTTGGCCACGCAGCCCCCTGCTGTGATTTTGCTTGCGGGCTTGCAAGGCGCAGGCAAAACAACCACCGCAGGCAAACTCGCCAAGTGGTTGGCCGAACAACAAAAGAAAAAAGTCCTGACGGTTTCTTGTGACGTTTACAGGCCTGCAGCCATCGAGCAATTGCGCGTGGTAAGCGAGCAGGTAGGCGCTGATTATTTCCCCTCACTACCGAGCCAAAAACCAGAAGAAATTGCACAAAACGCTTTGCAATGGGCCCGAACTCATTTTCATGACGTTCTCATTGTTGATACAGCCGGAAGGCTTGGCATCGACGAAGCGATGATGGCTGAAATCAGCCGACTACATCAACAACTCAAACCGATCGAAACGCTTTTTGTCGTCGACGCCATGCAAGGCCAAGATGCGGTCAACACCGCTAAAGCCTTCGGCGAGGCGCTCGAATTAACGGGCGTAATTCTGACAAAGCTCGATGGCGACTCGCGCGGGGGCGCCGCCCTATCGGTCAAAGCGGTCACCGGACGACCGATCAAGTTTGTTGGCGTAAGCGAAAAGCCCGATGGCTTGCAGGCCTTCGACGCCGAGCGTATGTCTAATCGCGTGTTGGGCATGGGCGATATTGTCGCTTTGGTCGAGCAGGCGCGCGCTGCAATCGATGAAGATAGCGCCAAAGCGCTGGCTGATAAGCTCAAATCGGGTGCACGCTTTGATTTGGAAGACTATCTTGCCCAGTTGATGCAAATGCGCAAAATGGGTGGGCTCTCGACCATGCTCGATAAGCTGCCCGCAGCCATGCAAGCAGCCGCGGGTAAGGCCGATATGAATAAAGCCGAGCGAGAACTAAAGCGCACCCAGGGCATCATCCACGCCATGACGCCTGCAGAGCGAGCCAAACCCGACCTGATTAAGGCCTCGCGCAAACGGCGAATCGCGGCCGGCGCTGGCGTCCAAGTGCAAGAAGTCAACCGCATGCTCGCCCAGTTCGACCAAATGCAAGGCATGATGAAAAAAATGCAAAAAGGCGGTATGGCCAAGCTTATGCGCAGCCTTGGCGGACTTGCAGGTATGGGCAAAGGCGGTATGCCTGGGGGCTTTGGCTCGTCGATGCCGATGCCGCCGCCCTCGGGCGGCTTTGGTAAACGCGGGCGTTGATACGCAAAGTCAGGTGAGGCGCTGCTTTAAGAGCGCGGTGACATCCTCAGGCGACAGGCTTTCAGTCTGCAGGCCACGACGTGCTGTGAGTTCGACTTCACCCTTGGCAAGTCCTCGATCGCCGATCGTCACCCGCCAGGGGACACCGATCAGTTCCCAGTCGGCAAACATCACACCGGGTCTTAAATCGCGGTCATCGAAGATCGCATCGATGCCCGCTTCTCGCAAAGCGGCATAAAGGTTTTCACTCGCCACACGAACTGCCTGGGATTTGTTCAAACCCAAGGCTACGATCACCACGCTAAATGGCGCAATACTTGCAGGCCAAATCATCCCTCGATCGTCATGATTCTGCTCCACCGCAGCCCCAAGCAAGCGGGTCACGCCGATGCCATAACAGCCCATTTCCATCAACTTCTTGCCGCCGTCTTCGTCAACAAACAAGGCTTGCATCGGCTCGGCATAACGGGTGCCCAGATAAAACACATGCCCTACTTCAATGCCACGGCAAATCGAAAGGCGTCCCTTGCCATCAGGCGAAGGGTCGCCCTCACGCACATTGCGTAAATCGGCAGTGAGCGGTTCGGGCAAGTCTCGACCCCAGTTCACGCCAACCCAATGAAATCCAGCCTGATTCGCACCGCAGACGAAATCGCTCATCATGGCAACTGTGTCATCGACGATAAGTTTTACTGGTTTGAGGGTGTTGACTGGTCCGAGATAACCGGGTTCGCAACCGAAATACTCAAGAATTTCTGCTTCGCTCGCAAAGCGAAATCCCGACAAACCGGCCAATTTGCCCGCCTTAACCTCGTTGAGTTCGTGATCACCACGCAGCAGTAGCAAATAGATCTGAGCTTTTTCGCCACTTGCCGCCTCCTCGGGGTCGACGGCAAGTACCAACGATTTGACGGTTTGGGCCAAATCAATCTTGAGATAGCTCGCGACATCCTCGCATCGCGCCTTGCCGGGCGTTGCCACTTGCTGCATCAAGGCACCTGGCGCCTTACGCGCTTGAAGCAAGGGCATCGCCTTGGCAAGTTCGATATTGGCTGCGTAATCCGAGTCAGGGCAATAGGCGATGAGATCTTCGCCGGTTTCGGCGATCACCTGAAACTCGTGGCTTGCTGAACCACCGATTGCCCCAGTGTCAGCAGCAACCGCACGAAAAGCAAGGCCCATACGTTCAAAGATTCGCTGGTAGGCATCAAACATGCGCTGATAAGACGCTAAAGCGCCTGTTTGATCACGGTCAAAGGAGTATGCATCCTTCATCGTGAACTCACGGCCGCGCATGACGCCAAACCGCGGCCGACGCTCGTCGCGGAATTTGGTTTGAATATGATAAAAATTCTTTGGCAAATCGCGGTAACTACGCAGTTCAGCTCTTGCGATATCCGTAATCACCTCCTCAGAGGTTGGCTGAATGATGAAATCACGCTCGTGCCGGTCTCTGATACGCAAAAGCTCAGGCCCGTATTTTTGCCAGCGCTGCGATTCCATCCACAATTCGGCTGGTTGCACGATGGGCATCAACAATTCAATGGCGCCTGCTGCGTCCATCTCCTCCCGAATGATCGCTTCAATTTTTCGAATCACCCGCAAACCCATCGGCATATAGTTATAAATTCCACCAGCTAGTTTTCGAATCATCCCTGCGCGGGTCATCAATTGGTGACTAACAACCTCGGCGTCGGCGGGTGCCTCACGCAAGGTGGCAATGTGGAATTGGCTAGCTCTCATCAATAAGTACTCTTCAAACGGGTGGCCTTTGACCCAAGACCAAGGAGGATCGATCGATTCTGCATAAGAAACATGTTCAGTTGCCAGGTCGATGGATATAATGACTTGCATTCTAAGGGACAAGGCCTGTCGGCATGCTGGACAAAGACGGCTATCGCCCCAACGTTGGGATCATCCTGCTGAACCGACGTAACGAGGTATTTTGGGGCAAGCGCATCCGCGAACATTCGTGGCAATTTCCGCAGGGTGGCATCAAGCGCGGTGAATCGCCTGAACAAGCCATGTTTCGCGAACTCGAGGAGGAGGTCGGACTTCGGCCTGACCATGTCCGAATCATCGCCCGTACCCGCGACTGGCTGCGCTATGAAGTTCCTGACCATTGGGTTCGGCGTGAATGGCGAGGGCATTATCGTGGACAAAAACAAATCTGGTATTTGCTACGACTAGTCGGCCGAGACAGCGACATTCAATTGCGCGCATCCCAGCACCCCGAGTTTGATGCCTGGCGCTGGAATCAGTACTGGGTGCCTTTGGATTCGGTCATCGAGTTCAAACGTGATGTTTATCGACTTGCGCTTACCGAACTTGCCAAGCATTTGCAACGCCGAAAAAGCGCAAATGCTGCAGCGCCCAACGAACAAGCCCCACTGGCAAAACAACAAGCCCAAGAAGGGTCACCATCGTTACAGGCTCAAAAAGCCATACAAGCGCCAAGCCCAGCCAAGTTAAAAGGCGCAGCAGGCTCAAATCCGAAAGACAACTTAAACCACGGTGAGTAGCGGCCTACCCGCTACAAACGCTGCAACGTTATCAAGTGTGAGCTGTCCCATCGCCGATCTTGTTTCTTGCGATGCGCTTGCGACATGGGGCGATAAAACCACATGCGGCAAACCAGTCAATGCAGCCGGCACCTGCGGTTCGTCAACAAATACATCGAGCCCAGCACCGGCAAGTCCGTGGTTTTGCAACAATTCAACCAGGGCTGGCTGATCAACCACCGAACCTCGACTGATATTGATTAAATAACCTGAAGACCCGAGCGCAAGCATGACCTCTCGAGAAATGAGGCCCGCCGTGTCAGCGCCGCCAGGACAGGCAACGATTAAGCAGTCACTCCATTGAGCGAGCTCGATCAACCGATCGTAATACGGATAGGCCAGCGCGGGCTTGGCGCGTGGCCCATGGTAGGCAAGCGAGACACCGAAGGCCTCGCAGCGCCTTGCGATGGCCTGTCCGATACGCCCCATGCCAACAATGCCAACACGCTTGCCTTGAAGCGACCTCGACAAAGGCATTGGACCCTTTAACCAAGCGCCTTCGCGAACGAATCGGTCCGCCTGGGGTAGTTGCCTGAGGCTAGCGAGCAAAAGCGCGATCGCAAAGTCAGCCACTTCATCACTTAGTACATCGGGGGTATTTGTCACAGAAATACCGCGAGAACGAGCATGAACGAGGTCAACCCCATCGACACCCACGCCAAAACAGGCAATTAAGCGTAGCGAGGGTAATCGGTCGATTAAAGGCGCCTTAATGCCCGAGCTCCCGGTCGTGACGGCAATTTCGCAGTGTTCGAGCGCTCTAAAAAACGCTGCCTGAGCATCGGGTCCTTGATCCTTCACCCGGAAATACTCATGGACACGATAATGGGATCGCAATTGATCATCGGTTGCCTGGTGAACCGGGACAATCAAGACGACATCGGTTTTCTCAAAGGGCTTCATCAGTTCGTGACCATCAGTATCGCAGGAAACTTCGCCCAAGCTATTCAAAACCTGGAATGTTCCAACTTAAACACGAAAAATTGACCTATAGGGTATTTTGTCAAAACAAGAAGGTTTTAAAACCAAGCGATTGTGCACAGCGCTCAAGGCTCGGGAGTATCGACGGATGAAGCTCAATCCCATCGTTTAATTGTTTGCGTTTTCTATGCAGTCCTCGCTCGCCAGGCATGCGAACCCCAGGCTTACCAGCGGGGCTTGGGCTTGCCCGACATTGCGCTGCGAGTTGATTCATTTCCCGCTCAAAGCCAACCAAGCCACCAAAGGCTTCGGGATCGAGCACTTGCACATGCAGACTCGCACCCCAGCCCTCTGGCGGATCCGCGCGGCCATGCGCACCCAGGCCAGCGGTCATCGCCTCAACCATTAAACCCAGACCAAAGCCTTTATGACCTGCATCCATCCCGCCAAGCGGCAAGATGCTACCTGCAGGCTTTGATTGCAAGACGCCGGGGTCTTTTGTTGGATTACCCGCAGCATCGAGCCACCAAGCATAAGGCTGCAACTCGCTTGCATCTGCCGAAGAAAGCCTGGCACTCATGCCGTTGGTTGTTATCGAAGCCGATACATCGATGATGACTGGGTCCGGATCAGCGGGCCAAGCCCAGGCCATCGGGTTTGGCGTAATTACTGCCCGTGTACCACCAAATGGCGCAACGCTTGCCGTGTTTGGATCCGAACAACATAAATGGACAAGAAAACCCGCGCGAGCCGGTGCCTCAAGGTAGGCAGCCAGTGCTGCAATATGGTGGCTGCGGCGAACCACGACATGAGCGGCACCGTGCCGCTTCGCTGCATGAAGACCCCATCGGATGGCCTCTTGAACAAGCCATGGCCCAGCCATCCGGTGTCCATCCCAAAGCGCAACCGATGCGCTTTCGCGCAATACCTCAACCTGCCCCGAAGCGCGCATGCTCCCCTTTTTTAGCTCGTCGACGTAGGCGCCAAGTAATGCCAATCCGTGGGTATCATGACCTAAAAGATCGGCCTCAAGCAGTGCTTGGGCCACACAACGAGCCACGGACGGCTCGGCTCCCGCTGCCTCCAAGAGACGGCAGGCAGCCACACGCAAACGCTCATAAGCGATGGCAGGATTGGTTGACTGATTCACCGCTAACCCTCGAGATGACGCCGGCGGCCAGGCAAGTTTTCCATCACGATCAACCTGGGATGTTGAGTTCCCCTCATCGAAGAGCGATCAACTTGCCTTGTATTTGATGACTTGTTGACGTGCTTCGCCAAGCCCTTCGATACCCATGGTCATGACATCGCCTGCCTTTAAGTAGCGAGGTGGCTTAAAGCCATGACCAACACCGGGTGGGGTACCGGTCACGATCATGTCGCCAGGTAGCAGGGTCATGAATTGACTGACATAGGAGACGATTGTTGCGCAATCAAAAATCATTGTTTTTGTATTGCCGGTTTGCATCCTTTCGCCGTTGACATCAAGCCACATGGCAAGCTTTTGGGGATTGGCTACCTCATCGCTGGTAACAAGCCAAGGCCCTACCGGCCCAAACGTATCGCAACCCTTGCCTTTGTCCCAAAGACCGCCACGCTCCATTTGGAAGGCGCGCTCTGACACATCGTTGGCCATGACATAGCCCGCGACATAAGAAAGTGCATCTTTCTTGCTCACATAGCTGGCGCGGCTTCCTATGACAATGCCCAACTCAATTTCCCAATCGGTCTTCACCGAGCCCTTGGGCAGCATGACATCGTCGTTGGGGCCTTGCATACTGCTGAGGGTTTTATGAAAAATAATCGGCTCTTTTGGAATCGGATTACCGGTCTCCGCTGCATGATCGGAATAATTCAAACCAATAGCTACGAATTTTGTAGCGCCTGTAAAAGGAACACCAAGCCTTGGTTTGCCACGAACCAAGGGCAACTTTTCAAGCTTGAGCTTGGCAAGCTTTGCCAGGCCTTTGGGTGATAATTGCTCCGGGCCAATGTCTGCGATCACCCCTGACAGGTCGCGTAATTTGCCATCATGATCAAGCATCCCAGGCTTTTCTTTGCCGGGTTTTCCAAAACGTAAAAGCTTCATTTGTTCTCCTTTTAATAAACTTAGGGGGCCTGAGCTTAAATCGTCATGCCGCCGTCAATCGAAAACACCTGCCCAGTTGCGAAGGCACTCTCATCACTAGCCAGATACACCACAATAGGCACAATGTCATCGGCTTGAGCCAAACGCCCCATCGGCTGGCGCGCGGTAAACATACGGCGCGCTTCATCGATATCGCCAAGCGCTTGCATGCGTTCGTGTAAGGATGGAGTCTCCACCGTACCGGGTGCAATCGCATTACAACGAATACCCTGAGCAACATAGTCAGCGGCAACCGACTTAGTTAGACCGATGACCGCCGCCTTGGTCGTTCCATAAATGAAACGATTTGGCAACCCTTTGACCGATCCGCAAACAGAGGCCATATTGATAATTGATCCCTTTGATCGCGCAAGCATGCCGGGCAGGCAGGCTTGAATCAGACGATACATCGAGCGGACATTGATATTGAAGCTATGGTCCCATTGCGCCTCATCACACTGTGCAATCGTGCCCTGATGAACAAAACCTGCGCAGTTAAACAGCACATCCAGGTCAGCGAATGTTGTCACGATATCGCGAATTCCCACAGGGTCGGTCACGTCGAGGACTTGGGTGTGCAGTCGTGCCCTTGGATGCTTATGTTCGCTCAAAGCAAAAATACGCTCCAATTCATGTAGCAAATCGATGCGTACATCTGTAGCGATAACCTCAGCACCTTCGCTTAACAGGGCAAGCACCGAGGCCTTTCCCATCCCTTGACCTGAGGCAGTCACCAGGATTTTCTTTCCGAGAACTCGTCCATGTGGCATGGCAAGTTACCTTTATTGGATTGCAATGGGCCATAAGCTTACACCGCAGGCTTGCAAGCGAGCACTATTGAAGCGAACATCTGTTCTTCATTCGATCCGTAAAAGGAATCTTCGCGTTATGAACCAGGCTATCTCAGTGATCCGTAAACCCTTTCTGCGTTTACATGCCCAAGATGATGTACTGATTGCCATCCGACCTTTAAGCGCGGGAACCCAACTCGAAGATGCGGGACAAACAATCAGCTTAAAGCAGGCCATGACCCCAGGACATAAGATTGCGACCCGCGCTATTGCAGCCGGCTCTGCAGTCAGACGCTATAACCAAATCATTGGCTTTGCCAAACAAGATATTCAAGCCGGCGAACATGTGCACACGCACAATCTCGCCTTTGAGATGTTTGACCGAGACTATGCGGTTGGTGTCGATTGCAAGCCGACACCTGCGGTTGAGCCCGCTCACTTTATGGGTTATGTCCGCCCAGACGGTCGAGTAGCAACCAGAAACTATATCGGGGTGATTGCCACCGTCAATTGCTCAGCGTCTGTTTCAAAATTCGTCGCTTCGCATTTCACGCCCGAGCGACTTGCCGCTTTTCCAAATGTTGACGGCGTCGTCCCCATTACTCACGCTTCAGGTTGTGGCATGGATTCGGACGGGGCCGGTATCGATCTATTAAGAAAGACAATCGCAGGCTACGCAAGACATCCAAATTTCTCAGGGATTGTCGTGATTGGGCTAGGCTGTGAAGCCAATCAAATGGATGCCTTGTTCTTGAGCCAGGGCATGGATGAAAACCCTATGCTCAAACCTCTGGTGATCCAAAGTAGCGGCGGCTCAAGAAAGACCACGCAGGCAGCTATCGAAGCAATCGAGTCGATGCTACCCGCAGCCAATGCTTTAAAGCGGCAACCCGTTAGCGCTTCGCACTTATGTATAGGCTTACAGTGCGGGGGCTCTGACGGTTATTCGGGCATTACGGCAAACCCCGCGCTCGGTGCAGCCTGCGATATGCTTGTTGCCCAAGGCGGCACTGTTATTCTTTCTGAAACACCAGAGATTTATGGTGCCGAGCATCTCCTGACTCGCCGCGCGGTATCTGAGGAAGTCGCTCAGAAGTTGATTGCCCGCATTCGCTGGTGGGAAAGCTATACCGAAAAGAACAATGGATCGATGGATAACAATCCCTCGCCAGGTAACAAGGCGGGCGGGCTAACAACGATTTTAGAGAAGAGTCTTGGCGCCGTTGCCAAAGCAGGATCGACCAATCTCACCGAGGTTTATGAGTACGCTGACACGGTTTCTGCAAAGGGCTTTGTCTTCATGGACACGCCAGGCTATGACCCGGTTTCGGCCACGGGGCAAGTTGCAGGTGGTGCCAATCTTATTTGCTTCACGACCGGTCGTGGCTCGGTCTATGGCTGCAAGCCTGCGCCGTCGATCAAACTCGCCACGAATTCAGGGCTCTATCAGCGCATGCAAGAGGATATGGACATTAACTGCGGCGATATCATTGATCAGGATGTTCCGGTCGCCGAAAAAGGAAAAGCGATTTTTGACTTAATACTCAAGGTGGCTAGTGGCGAAAAGACCAAGAGCGAAGAGCTTGGCATGGGTAATGATGAGTTTGTACCCTGGCAACTCGGCGCTGTCATGTAGCCTTGCGCAGTGTGCTCGTTGGTGGGCTAAGGTGGTGAGCTGCCCTGATCCTGGCATAGCGCCACCTACCCGATCGCTCGTGTCAATCCGACGAATCATCTAAGTGAGTGATCACCAGGTTGCTGCGGTGGATTAACTCAGGCTCCTCGACAAAACCCAAGAGCGATTCAATCTCGCTCGAGGGCTTACCGATGATCCGCCTCGTCTCGGAGCTTGCGTAATTGATCAGACCACGGCCCACCTCTGAACCGGCTTGGCTTAAGCAGGCAACAACATCGCCGCGAGCAAAATCGCCCTGGACTTCCGAAACCCCGATTGGCAATAAACTTTTGCCATCGCGCAAAAGGGCCTTGAGTGCGCCTGCATCAAGCACAAGCGCACCGCGAAGCTGCAACTGATCGGCAATCCACTGCTTTCTTGCAGTAAGTTTCGCCGTGTTTGCAATAAAACTTGTGCCGATCATTTCGCCGCCCGCAAGTCGCTGCAAGACTTTCGACTCACGACCACTTGCCACAATGGTGTGCGCCCCTGCCGAGGCGGCGCGCCGCGCAGCGAGCACTTTCGTCAACATCCCCCCTTTGCCAATCAAACTGCCGGCCCCGCCTGCCATCGCTTCGAGGCGAGGATCGCCAGCCTTGACTTTCGAAAGCAAGCGCGCATCAGGGTGGCTGCGCGGATCTGCAGTGTAAAGCCCAGCTTGATCCGTGAGAATCACTAAGGCATCTGCTTCGATCAGATTGGTAACAAGCGCTGCCAATGTGTCATTGTCGCCGACCTTGATTTCGTCAGTAACGACTGTATCGTTCTCATTAATGATCGGTATAACACCTAGCTCGATCAACCTTGTAAGCGTCGAGCGCGCATTAAGGTAGCGAGTTCGATCTGCCAAATCTTCGTGAGTTAAAAGTATTTGTGCAGTTTGAAGGCCAAAGCGTCGAAATTCAGTTTCATACACCTGAGCAAGCCCCATTTGCCCGACGGCTGCGGCGGCTTGTAAATCCTGCATGGACTGAGGCCTACGCACCCAGGAAAGCCGCTTCATGCCTTCGGCAACGGCCCCCGAGGACACCACCACAATCTCACGACCCAAATCTCGTAACGCGGCGATCTCAGCGGCCCAAGTGGCGATCGCTTGAGCATCAATCCCACGGCCTTCATTCGTGACAAGACTTGAGCCTACTTTGACCACAAGGCGTTGTGCCTGAGCCATCACGCTCGTTGAAAGATCATCGCCGATTAATATCGAATCCCTATCCAAAGCAATATCTTCCAATGGATCATGCCTTGTCACAGCCACCACCCGTTAAGGCAAGGGTTCGCTGTCACGAAAACGTACATCGACCTCCTCTGCCGAGTTTTCGTTTTTCGCTTCCATAAAGGCCATGATGGCAAATAGGAGGGGCTTAAGTCCCTCGCCTGTCAGTGCTGAAATCTCAAAGCAAGGGCTAGATCTCGCCAGCCGCAAACGCTTGCGTAACTCATCAAGCCGTTTGCGCCCAGTCTCCGCATCAAGCATGTCGGTTTTATTGAGAACAACCCAGCGATCCTTTGCAGCAAGCTCAGGATCATAGCGTTTAAGTTCTTTAACGATCGCTTTGGCGTCACGCACTGGGTCGGCTTCAGGATCAAAGGGCGAAACGTCAATCACGTGAAGCAACAAACGCGTGCGCTGCAGGTGGCGTAAAAATTGATGTCCCAAACCCGCACCGTCCGCAGCCCCCTCGATCAGGCCTGGGATATCTGCAATCACAAAACTGCGCTCAGGCCCTACCCGGACAACGCCTAGATTTGGGTGAAGTGTTGTAAACGGATAGTCGGCAATTTTGGGGCGTGCATTTGAAACGGAGGCAATGAGTGTTGACTTACCTGCATTGGGCAAACCCAACAAGCCCACATCGGCTAGCACCTTTAGTTCGAGCATAAGCTCGGATGATTCACCGGGCCATCCTTTGGTTGCCTTGCGTGGCGCACGATTGGTTGAGGTCTTGAAGTGCAAATTGCCCATACCGCCATCACCGCCCTTGGCAAGACAGACCATTTCCCCATGAACCGTTAAGTCAAAACGTATCGCGCCTGTATGTAAATCCTTAATCTGAGTGCCTACAGGCATGCGCAATATGATGTCATCGGCTGCTGCACCATACTGATCCGAGCCTCGCCCGTTCTCACCGTTTCGCGCGACAAACTTTCTTGCGAACCTGAAATCGACCAAGGTATTGATATTGCGGTCGGCCAGAGCAAACACCGAACCGCCGCGACCTCCATCACCACCATCGGGCCCGCCAAAAGGAATATATTTTTCGCGTCTGAAAGACACAACGCCGTTGCCGCCATTGCCGGCGATGACCTCAATGCGCGCTTCGTCGACGAACTTCATGCAATGGCCTCAACTTCACAAAGCGCCGGACAGAACTTCACAAGCTGCGAGAGCACGGAACTTACGCGCCTGTTGGTTACGTGCGCATCGCAGCGAATCGGAAGGTTTCAATGCGATAAAGGCGCAACAGCACTCCCAGTAACCTGGCAACACTGCGCGCCAATCAAGAACTTGCTTTGAAGTTTAGGCCTGGCTCGGAACGACGCTAACCGTGCGACGATTCAGTGGGCCCTTGACTGCAAAGTGAACTTTGCCATCGGAGAGCGCAAAGAGCGTGAAATCCTTGCCAACGCCCACGTTAGGCCCGGGATGAAATTCGGTGCCTCGCTGACGGACAATGATCGAGCCTGCAGCAATTTGCTCGCCGCCAAAGACCTTCACGCCCAAGCGTTTTGATTCGGAATCGCGGCCGTTTCGGGTGGAGCCGCCACCTTTTTTCTGTGCCATGTGTCTGCTTCCTTCGTCAAGCTGCTGCAGCTTCGGACGAACCCATCACGGGAGCGTCGATGCGGCTGATTTCGATGCGTGTGTAATTTTGTCGATGGCCTTGACGCTTTTGGTAGTGCTTGCGTCGACGCATCTTAAAAATCTTCACCTTATCGTGGCGACCATGAGCAAGCACGGTGGCTTGAACAGTTGCACCAGAGACCAAAGGCGTACCAAGCGAGATTTGCTGAGAATCCCCCACTGCAAGCACTTGATCAAGGGTGATGGTCGCGCCAATGTCTGCCGGTATCTGTTCGATATTCAATTTTTCGCCGGCAACAACTTTGTATTGCTTGCCACCGGTTTTTATGACCGCGTACATGGACTGACTCCTGTAAGTCAAAAGCGAACCTTAGAGTTTAAGTGATTTCGCCTTACACGGTCAAACAAGCACGATCCAGCCGAAG